>JQIA01000774.1_pt1 | contig 16854 bp, 15 predicted proteins | sample 811431 | NCBI WGS metagenome assembly JQIA01 (sample SAMN02998118, study PRJNA258478) | marine sediment metagenome | biome: marine; feature: seafloor; material: sediment; isolation source: oil-polluted sediment collected from 3 locations (0.5 km, 0.7 km and 0.9 km)... | place: USA: Gulf of Mexico ...
TTAAAAATTAAAAATTAAAAATTAAAAATTAAAAATTAAAAATTAAAAATTAAAAATTAAAAATTAAGAATTAAGAATTAAGAATTAAGAATTAAGAATTAAAAATTAAGAATTGCCATATATAGTTTTGAAGTTTTACATTTATATCTGTTATAATAAGGCAAAATTTTATAGCATCTATAGCAATCATTCACAAAAAAATTATAATCTTTAAAATATTAATAAAAAATGAGTATAGAAAATAGAACATTAGCTTTAGCTGGTATGTTTCAAGCTGCTGAATTAGTCCAAAAAATTTCTCAAAAAGGTTTGTTTGATCAAAATCCATTTGAGGCTAGTATTAATAGTCTAATAAAGTTAGATGCTGATTCTGTAGTTGATGTGTATGATGGAATTGGCCAAATTAGTACTGGATTACGAGTATTGATTGACCAGTTGGGAAGTGACCGAAAAAATATGGAAATTATGCAACATGTATTGGGGATGATATTTTTAGAACGTAAGTTAATCAAAGAACCTGGCATGTTAAAACATATTCAAACTGAAATTGCAACGGTTAAAATTAAAATCGAAGAACTTTCAATTAATCATCCTGAAGTGTTACAGCATTTAGCTGAAATATACACCCAAACCATAAGCAAATTTGATTACCGCATTAAAATTAATGGAGATAAGATTTTTTTAGACAATCAAAATAATGTTGATAAAATAAGAGCTTTATTACTGGCTGGAATTAGATCAGCAGTGTTGTGGCAACAAAAAGGGGGCCGTAAATGGCAATTTGTATTTTCTCGTCGCAAAACTGTAAATACAGCTAGAAATCTATTAAATAATATAAAACCAACTTAAAAAATTAATTACTCAAATTTGATTTTAATCTTTAAGTCAAGTATTATCAAATGAGATTAAAAATCAGCTTTTCTGTATATTTGATATTTATCATTAAATTGTAAAATAAGGCAGTTTAGTTTTTAATAAACTTATGAATTTACTAAGATCAGACCATTATTTTATTCTTAAGAGAATCAATTCTTAAATAACTATTAATATAATTCGGTAAAAAGTTCTTAATTTATAAACCATATATGAATAACCTAATTAGCCAATCTCACATTTGGACTACTCTTAAAAATCATCAAAAATATTTAGCCCCAGTACAAATGCAAGATTTATTCGCATTAAATGAGCATCGTTATGAAGATTTTTCAATTGAAGCTTGTGATTTATTATTAGATTATTCTAAAAACCGTTTAACTAAAGATACGTTAAATTTATTACAACAGTTAGCGACTAAAGTTGATTTAGAAACTTGGGTTCAAAAATTATTTACAGGGGAATTAGTTAATAATACTGAACATCGAGCAGCTTTACATGTTGCATTACGCAATCGTTCTAATACCAAAATTATTGTAAACGGCAAAGACGTTATGCCAGAAGTTAATTCAGTATTAGAAAAAATGCGTAAGTTTAGTAATTCAATACGTGATGGCGAATGGCGTGGTTATACTGGTAAAATTATTGAAAATATAGTTAACATTGGAATAGGTGGTTCTGATTTAGGCCCAGCAATGGTAACTAGAGCTTTACGAATTTATCAACACCCTCGTTTACACAGTTATTTTGTATCTAACGTTGATAATAGTCATTTAGGTGATATTTTAACAAGAATTAATCCAGAAACAACATTATTTATTATTGCATCAAAAACTTTTACCACTCAGGAAACCTTATTAAATGCTCATACTGCAAGAAATTGGTTAATTGAACAATTAGGCGATACTAGTGCAGTTGCTAAACATTTTGTTGCTGTCAGTACTGCTACCGAAAAAGTTACTGAATTTGGTATTGACCCAGTTAATATGTTTGAGTTTTGGGACTGGGTTGGAGGTCGATATTCATTGTGGTCAGCAATTGGATTGCCGATTGCCGTAATGATAGGTATGAAAAGGTTTGAAGAATTATTAAGTGGAGCTCATAAATTAGACCAACATTTTGCTACAGCTCCAATATTAGAAAATTTACCAATGCTAATGGGTTTAATTGACGTTTGGTACAGTAGTTTTTTTAATACCACTAGCCAAGCCGTATTGCCATATGATTACCCATTGAAACTATTTCCTGCTTACTTGCAACAGTTAGTAATGGAAAGTCTTGGTAAACGAGTAACTCGAGATGGTAATACAGTTGATTATACTACTTGTCCAGTAATCTGGGGAGCTCCAGGCAATAATGGCCAACATGCTTTTTATCAATTACTACATCAAGGTACTCATATTATTCCTACCGATTTTATTGTTGCAATTGAAAGCCATTATAATTTATCAGAACATCAAGATGCTGTTTTATCTAATGCTTTAGCACAAAGCCACGCTTTAATGATGGGACGAAATTTAGAAAAAACTAAGCAAAGTCTAGTTAATATGGGAGTAAAAGATGACGATCTATCCCAGCAATTACCACATAGAGTTTTTCCAGGTAATCAACCTAGCAATACTATACTTTACAAAAAGTTAACCCCTCAAATATTAGGTTCATTAATCGCTCTATATGAACATAAAGTTTTTGTACAAAGCGTTTGTTGGGGAATTAATCCATTTGACCAATGGGGAGTTGAACTAGGTAAAAATGTAGCAAATACGTTATTACCAACTTTACAGTCAAAAAGTGATGGCATAATTGATCATCATGATTCTTCCACCAATGGTTTATTAAATTATATAAAAACTCATCGTAATAATGTACTATAATTTCAGTCTACAAAAATTAGACCTTGGTATATTTATTGCTCAAAATACGTGTAATTTAACAACATTTATAATAAACTGTTATGTTTAAAGCACTTGCCAATACTATCATTTTACTTATTTTATTACTTTTTAATACTGCTTTGTTCACTTGGTGTGTTAACCAATTAGATTGGGATAAAACCAAACCAGAAAAAATTTTGATTGCTAATGCACAAGCAAAATCTATTGTTAAGCCGATTGCTAAACAAGTGATTACCCAACGACCTATTCGTCCTTCAAAATATATCGCTCCTTCTACTCATAAAGGTCAACCAATAGGAAGTTTAGATTTACAATTTCAAACAACAAACACCAAATTTGAAATTAAAGAACGTTCTAAACTTAAGAAATTATTGAAAGATTTAGATATAAGTTCAAGTAATTCAGTATTAATATTTTCTGGATCTGTTACATCAGAAAACAATATATCAGCACCTCAAATTTCTAAATTACGGGTTCAAACAGTAGCAAGGGTCATTTATCCTTATACTCAAACTGTTAAAATGTTTTATCGACCTTCTATTAAAGAAGGAACTGTGATTGTAGAATTTTTTAAACCAACTGAAAAATAAAGTTGGATGATTTTTGATATTACAATACAAAGGATAATAATATTTTATAATTTTGAAAAAAATAGAGATGGGATAAATACAGTACTTGATAGATTGTAGTTCTGCCAGAAAAAATTTCAAGATTAAGACGTGTTTTTAAGATAACGTAAAATCCTCGATTCCTCCTATGATAAATATCTAAAAAATCTTCTGTTTTGATTTAGTTCCATAAAAATTGTATACGGCTCTGGCTTGAATAAACGCTATTTATTGTTTCTAAGTCAAAGATAGATATAAATTCGTTTAATATAAGTTGGATTGACTTATTTCAGGATTAGAACTACTAATAAACTAAAATTTACGAGTTCGAGTAAATGTCGTTATTACAATATTTTTCTTTAAATTCACCTTCTTATATTAGTTCTTGGTTTTATTGATTGTTTTTTAAATAATAACATGTTTATATTCTTTTTCTTTGTATCTCTTTATTATACCACTTCTTTTTCCTTAACTTAATGGTATTGAAACTGGAGTTTGGGAACGATAGAAAATAACATTCAATAAGTAACTATATATGTTCATATTTTTAGGAGCGGTTATGATGCTTGTAAAGTACAAATTGTAGTAAGTCCCAACCGTCTCAACCAACTTTATGCATATGATTTAATTTTACCAATAAGACTTTCTAACGGTATTGAAAGATTTGAATGAAGAACACGAATCATGTTCAATGAAAGATTTCTCTGATGATTCATTATTTCTGAAACTCGACCTCGTCCACCTATATATGGTTCTAAATCTTTTCTTGTTAAGTTCATTTGTTCCATTCAGAATTTAATCGCTTCTATTGGGTCAGGTGGTGATATTTTATAGTGCTTGTTTTTATAATCTTCTACCAAAACAAGTAATATGTCTAATTTATCTCCATTCTCAGTATCTTCTTCTGCTCCCCAAAGAAGTTCAATTTCCGCTAATATAGCAAAACCAGTATAAAATAATAATTGTAGGTATGATTAGCGAAGCGTAATCGAACAAATTTTCGTAATCATTTTACACTAGCTTTGCTATACTTTATCATAAATTCTTACATTGGCGAAGGTATTGTTTATTCCCATCAATATTAAATACAACTCGATTATTTTTTAGAATACTTGCTGAATGAAATTGAGATTTAATTATGTGAGATATTGTCCAAGAAGCATTTATTGCCTCAAAATACCATGCTTCCAAGGATGCTTTTGAATCTACTTATTCTGGTGAAGACTCCCAAAACTGTCTCAATAGTTCTTTTTGTAATTACTCTCATATTTCAAATTATATACTGTTATCTTAACGGGATTAAATTTTTTCAAGCCTAACACTCCTCTATTCACACCGATAGGTCGGCCTCCAAGATAAAGTTAGAATTGATTTGTGATTATTTGCTGGGCATCCTTACGTCATCCCAGCCTACGAGCTGTTTTTTACCATCTATCAACAATCTTTATCATAGTATTGGCTGTGATACCAAGTTTACGATTAACAACATCTTGTAAATCATAAAAAGTAGATTTTTTACGAAATTTTATTATGTTTTCTACTACCTCTAGTATTTTCTTATCTGATAATACTCCTATATTTTTCAAATTTATAATTAGATTCTTACGATCAAGTTCATTGAATTTTTCCAATGGCTCAAGCCGTTTCGGAATTTGAGATTGCAATTGCTTAATTTTTTCTTCTAAACGTTGGGTATCTTGTTTTTGATTTACTTTTCCTTCATGTAAGCCATTATCTAGTCGAGTTTCTAAGTTAGTTATACGGGGTTCTGATGTATTATTACTTGGAGTATCTTTACCAATTGTAGCTGATTTATTAAAAATCTTAGCCTGTTTAATTGCAGATTCTTCAACTTCTTTTTTAACAACAAAGGCACTTACCATACCACCCAAAGAACGTTTCTTATCTTTTTCATTAGCACGGACAGCAGCATAATATTCAAGATGTCCTTCAAGTACCTTATAAGCCATAGGTCCAGTTTGGGTTAAAGCTAACGGTTTTAAATAGACAACAAGTAGACAATATTAAATTTGCTAATTTTTCTAACTCAGATTCAGCAAAGTCTGAACGGGCAACACTTGATTTAATATCTTTGACATCTACTAAGTTAAATTTTAGAGATTCACCATATTTACTCATTGAGTAATTCCTATTTTTTCTGATACTTCGTTAGCTAATGCGTTAAATTCTTTAGCAGATTCAGAATTTTTGTCGAACATAAAAAATTAATAATTTCTTCGTCTACGTGGTATTTTTTTAGTTTTAGCAATTGGTTCATAAGATTTCAAACCTTTATCCAAAGTTAATGTTTCAACATGATAACCTATGCCTGAATAATATTCAGCTACCCATTTTATAGTTATATCTCCCATTGATAAACCTTGAACAGCTAATGAAGGACTTTCTTCGTCAATTGCTTTAGTTAAAATATTAGCTAATTCTTGGGCAAGGTAATAACGTTTTTGGCCATTAATTCCTGCAATGTGATTGCCAGTCTCAATTAAGGTGGCTAAGGGTAAAACGAAAGTAATATTTTCTGCTTTACAAATAAGATTTCTGACATAAGTTTTATTCCAAGTTATACCGTTAATATTTTGTGGAGAATTTTTTTTTGGAATATCTAACCATAACGAAAGAACGTTGGTATCAATTATCCAAACCTTTTTCGGCATTATGTAAACTCCTTTCTATCTTTCCTTGCATTGTTATCCTACCTAAAGTTCCTGAAGCGAGTAATTTAGGTAGTTTATCTATATCTTCTAATAAAGTTATTTCGCTAGTTCCAGTTTCAATATTACGATGAACAATTTCAACGTAAGGAATCATGTCTGGACTTAAATTATCTAATAAAGCTGGATTATGGGTAGTAACAAGAATATCAATTTTTCTTTGTTCTCCAATATCTTGTAGAATTTTAAACAGTAAACCAATTCGTGATGGATGTAGACCATTATCAACATCTTCTATCACAATTTGACTACCTTCTGGACGGGTTAATAATGCGACTAATATCGCTAGAAAATGCAAAGTACCATCTGACATGGTATGAGCATCTATAAGTATGGTTTCTCCATTTTTCCATTCTTCTTCACAATACAACATTGCATCATTGCCTATTTTACCAACAGGTTCAGCAAAAACTCGTCGAATATCTCCTTGTGGTAATTCTTTGAGATAAGCTGCTAAAGTATTTTCAATTTTTTTGTCGTGTAAGTTTGCTAAAACTCCGGCAATATTACTGGCATCATAAGCCAAATGATTGGAAAGCGGCGTATAGTTACGCATGTTAGTTGGTATTGGATTTAAAACAAAAATATTTCGTATAGTATTAGTAACTGTATCAATTCCAATTCTAATCTTTTCCAATATAGATAAATTTCTAAATCTATCTTGTATATTTAAAATAGAAAAATTAGAATTTGATAATGCTAGTAAATTTTTGGGATTATAAGTTTTTTCTTTGCTTGAATCTGTTTCAAAAGCAAATTCTGTTTCAGAAATATTTGTGGTTCTTTTAATTTTAATAAAATGTTCTTTTGAATCAGGTTGGTATTTAATACAGGTTAGTTGTTCAGAAAATATTTCTATTTGATTTGATACAAATTCTACTGTAATACTATAAAAATAATCTGTATTTTTGTCTTCCCCTTCTGTCAATATGGAAATGGTAAATTTGCTTTCTGATTTTAAGGTAGCCCATTCTAAACCACCACGTATAGAAACTAAGTTCGAATCACCAATTAACGCAGTTTGAACATCTTTACCATTAATGACTCTTCTTAAAAATTCCAACCCTTCCACTATATTAGATTTACCACTAGCATTTGTACCAATTAATATAGTGATTTGATCAATGTAGAGAGTGGCATTTTTAAAGCTTTTCCAATTTTTAAAATGGGCTTCTTTTAGCATGGTTTAAGACCAATTATCAATGATTTTAGCTAATGTTATTTCACCCAATCTTTTAGTGCGTTTAACAATATCTTCCAATGATTTAAATGACCCATTCTGTCTTGCTAAAGGAATATTTGTGATAACTGTTTTATTTGCCTTAGCTTGTTCAAGTTTAGTTTTTAATTGTTTTTCAGTTAAATTATTAATTTCATTTAAAAAAATTTCTTTCAAATTAGAAACAGTAGCAGTAATATCAGGTTTAACAACAGGAGGTTCAGGATTTTCGATTGTAATCTTAGCAATTGCTCCCTGCAAAACACTAAAATTTGTATCAACTTTTATGTTTAGTTTGCCTTGTTGATTAGCAATCACCTTAACTTGAACACTCAAGCTTTCAAGCATATTCATTATAGGTTGAATATCAACAGTTTGACTTGAAACAGGAGAATTATCTTCATTATCTTTTGGTGGAGTTTTCACAGGAACTACAACAGATTTTTTTCTAAACATATCAATCTGTTTTTGATAAAAAGGCAAATCTTTTTTAGATTTAATCACATAAGCATTGATAGTCTCACCTTTTATAGGGTCAATTTCTTCTGCCTTAAGTGCTGCATAATACTCAAATTCACCTTCAATTAAAGTATAAGAATCAATGCCATTTTCTAATAAGACTAATGGCATAATTATTCCTTCCATACTAAGAATAAGTTGAGCTGCTTTTTCCAAATCAACTTCAGAAAATATTTTTTTAGTTGTAGGAGAGGTTATATCCTCTACCATTACAATAGATGGTAATACTCTTTTCATTTAAGATAATCCTATTTTCTCTAAAATTTCATTGGCCAATTTTTGAAATTCAATAACTGATTTAGAATCAGAGTTAAAATCTACTATTGATCTAGGATCGGCTATTTCTACGTCATCAACTTCTACGGTTTGTTCAGTACACTTTGCCAAATCTTCTCTTTCAAAAATAATGCTGTCCATTACTTCAAATTTGTAACGTTGTGGAATCAAGGCCAGACGTTTTTGCAAAGTACCCTGAATAAACTTTGCGTTGGTTGAAATTTTAGTAGGTAAAATTCCCAAAACTTTTATTGGGTCGCGATTCATCATGTCCCGAAATGCGTCATTATCGTCAATAAATTTTCTAACGTTATCTAAGCCTTTATTAGCAAAAGGTTTTAAATCAGAAGGAATCAATAGAAAATCCGTTGCTATCAATGCTAATCTAGCGTATAAGTTCAAGGAAGGTGGAGTATCAATTATAACAATATCATATTTGTCATTAACGGCTTCTAACTTTTTAATTAATTGTCCTCTAACATATTCAAGTCCATTAAGTTCATTTTCGTCTTCCATTAATAAAATATGAGAAGGTATTACATCAATTTCATAACTACTAAAACGAGATGGTCTAGCAACATCTGTAATTGAAAAAGCTTTTCGTACTTTTAACACATGATAAACATAGTTATTTTCCAGAGTATCTTCATCATCATCCCCAAAATTAACCAACCCAGTAGCAAAAGTAGTATTGGCCTGACTATCCAAATCAATCACTAATACTCTTTTACCCATTTTACTAAAAGTAGCTGCCAAATTAACCACTGTAGTAGTTTTACCTACACCACCTTTATTATGATAAACTGCTATTATCTTCATATTATTACCTATTGATTCAAGTTCTCTTGCAAGTGTATCTTTACCAATTAAAGAATTAATTTTGTCAATGTTATCCTCAATCTTACGACCCCAACAATGAAAAATTCTTAAAATATTATTCCCTGTATTTTTATAAATTACAACCTCTTTGCCATTAGTCAATATACCATAAGGTATTTGCAATTCTAACATATAATTTTTCAACTGCTGCAAATGGTCATTTAAATTTTGATTTGGATGTTTAGCCTCAAACACTACATCAGTTTTAACCTCAGAATCAATATAAGCTGAAAAATCCAATCGAAACCGATTTAATTTCCGCTCTTGTCGCCAAAGTTCCAAGGTATAACCCAATTTAGGCAACAAATAACTGACAATTAATTTACTTTCAACTTCTCTTTCATTATGACAAAAACTAGGATCAAATTTCATATTTATTAAACAATTGCCCACCATTATAGCGAGCAATGTTTTAGCTAATTTAGGAACATTTGTTTAGCAGATACTGGATTAATAAAGCTACTGGCCGACCAGTTGCTCCTTTATTTTTTCCACCTAACCATGCAGTACCAGCAATATCTAAGTGAACCCATTGGTATTTTTCTGTAAATCTGGATAAAAAACAAGCTGCTGTAATCGTACCAGCTTCACGTCCACCAGCAATATTAGCTATATCTGCAAATGGACTGGTAAGTTGTTCTTGATATTCATCCCATAATGGTAATTGCCAAGCACGATCTCCACTAGATTCACCAGCTTTTAATAAATCCTGAATCAAAGCATCATTATTCCCTAATAATCCAGTAGCATGACCACCCAATGCAACTACACAAGCACCTGTCAAAGTCGCAATATCAATCACTACCTCTGGTTTATAACGTTCGGCATAAGTTAAAGCATCGCATAAAATCAATCTACCTTCTGCATCAGTATTTAAAATTTCAACTGTTTGCCCGGATAAACTAGTAACAATATCACCAGGTTTAACAGCAGTTCCACTCGGCATATTTTCTACACTTGGAATTATTGCCACTACGTTGATTGGTAATTCAAGCTCTGCTAGTGCTGACATAGTACCTAATACTGAGGCAGCACCACACATATCGTATTTCATCTCATCCATCTTGGCAGAAGGTTTAATCGAGATACCACCAGAATCAAAGGTAACTCCTTTACCAACTAATACTATTGGAGCTTTTTTACCACCATTTTTATACTCCAAAGTAATCAATTTAGGAGCTTCATTACTACCTTGAGCAACCGCTAATAAGGTGTTCATACCAATTTTCTTGATAGCTGCTTTATCCAAAACTTTACAAGTTAATTTAGTATGTGCTTTAGCTAAATCTTTGGCTTGGTCAGCTAGATAAGATGGTGTGCATACATTGCTTGGTAAATTACCTAAATCCTTAGTTAATTTTACTCCATTAGCAATCTTTTGAGCTTCCAAATAAGCTTTTTTTGCAGCATCACGTTGAGAACTAGCACTGAACACCATTTTTTGTAAATTAGCTTTATCTGGCTTAGTTTTAAATTGGTCAAAAACATATAAAGTTGCTTGAGTTATCTCAACTGCTTGTCGAGTTTTCCATGCAATATCACGTTCAGCAACATCCAAATCAGTTAAATAGCAGACAGCTTCTGTAACACCAGTATTATTCAAGGCTTTTACTGCACTAGTAATTATCTTACGATATTGGCTATCATTTATATCCGTTCCACAACCAACTAGTAAAACCCGATTAGCAGTAACATTAGGAACGTTATGTAATAATAAAGTTTGTCCAAGTTTATCAGTTAAATCTCCACGTTGTAATATGGTAGAAATATAGCTTTTACTTACAGTATCAATCCGTTTGGCTGCATCAGATAAGACTTGGTTTTCATATATTCCAACGATAATACAAGCAGTACGTTGTTTTTCTGGCAGTCCGCTTTTAACATTAAATTCCATATATTTTCTCAATTTTATTGAAAGGTGTAAAATAGTCTAAGAAATGGGTTACAATATAACAGCAATTCTTAATCATGAATGCTTAATGGTTAATTAAATTCAATATAAATATCAAATATTTATATAATTTATTCGATTAGGAAATGCTATAATCAATTACACTTAAAAGGAGTGATATTTTTGATCATTAGTCGTTATTTATTCAAAGAAATATTATACACATTATTAGCTTTAAGTTCATTATTAGTATTAATTTATGTTAGCCATCGTTTTATGGCTTATATAACTAAAGCTTCTGTAGGGAAAATTCCAGCAGAGTTTATCTTTCAATTATTAAGTTTAAAACTATTAAGTGATTTAATTCTTATTTTGCCATTAGCATTCTTTTTGGCTTTATTATTAGCTTTAGGAAGATTATATAAAGACAATGAAATAACCGCATTGGCCTCTTGTGGAATCCCAGTTCCAATTGGTAGCATTGTCAGTTTTGGATTTATGTTTGCTATTTTAATCGGAGCATTATCTTTATTTTTAGCACCTTGGGCCGAAGAACAGCAAGATATATTGCAAGTTCAATTAAAATCAGCTGCCGAAGTTGGAGGAATTGCTGCTGGTAGATTTAAAGAATTTAACCATGGGAAGGGAATTTTTTATGTCGAAAAAGTTGATGACGAAGATATGAAAACCTTATTTATTCAAGCCAATTTACCAAACAAACAAGTAATTTTAGTAGCTAATAAAGGTTATCAAGAAGAACAAGGTGAAGATTTATTTATGGTATTAGTTGATGGTTATAGATATGAGAATGAACATGGTAAATTAAATTATACTATTACTAAATTTGAAGAACATAGGATTAAAATTCCTCGGCTAGTTAGTTCTTCTGGTGGCCAAAAACATGATGCTTTGCCTACTAGCAAATTATGGTTTTCTGAACAAAAAGAATTGCAAGCAGAGTTGCAGTGGCGGTTATCATTTCCTTTATCGGTAATTTTATTGGCAATCCTAGCAGTTCCATTATCGCATACTACTCCGCGTCAAGGACAATATTCCAAAATAGTATCAGGAATTTTAATTTATTTAATTTATAATAACTTACTTAATGTTGCAAAAAAATGGGTAGAACGTGGTGATGTGTCGCCAATGATAGGAGTGTGGTGGGTACATTTTGCTTTAATTTTTATAATAATAGCTTTATTCAATTTAACAAAAATAAAATACTTGGTTAATTTTTTATTACAACCAATTTATACATTGTTATCAAGTATGAAATTACGGATAAAATTATTGTATGCAAAATAATTTATATTAATCACTCAAGTGTTTGGGATAATTTTAACTAATTGATATGTATTATTAATTGTGAATGGTTAATAAAATTCAAAACGATTAGAAATTAACCATTCTTAATTCACTAATTCACAATTTTTGGTTTACCATATCCAATTCAGGTTAATCATAAGGATTTTCCCAAATCTTATTAGCTTTTTCATAAATCAAACCATCAGCAATTTTTATTATCATATCTAAATTAAGAGTATCTATTTTTAATTTAAGATCAAGTGAATCTAAACCAGGAGTGATCTCAATAATAGATTTTTTAATTCTTTGCAGGGTATTAGGAGTGTTATTTGATAGTAATTCATATACGCTGTTATCTTCTCCTTTTTTTAATAAGCTTTGATATTGAGTTCCTAGTCGGTTGCTATTAATAATTTGTAAAAATAATTTGATACTGCCAAAAATAGTCTTAATACTATTTCTTATCTCTTTAATTCGATAAATAATGTCTAAAACTGTTGCAGCCAAAAATAAAACCCTTATTTCATCCGGTATTCTATGTTCTGCTATAATATCATTAGCTCCATCATCTTCAACTCCGGCAATTAAGAATTCGGAAATACCAATTATCAATAATAATTTGTCATTTAATAAGCCAATTAATTTATCGCTTACATCATTAATTTGTTCAAAATTTAATTTAGCATCATTTTGAAATAAGTTAAAATTTTCTTTAGCTAACATAGATTTTATCTTATCTAAATTTGGCTCATCAATATTATTGGATAAAGTATTACTAATTTCAATTAAAATAGGATCATTTTCAAAATTATCTTCACTGTCTTGTGATATCAACAAAGCTTTTATAATTGGTATTACTTCATTAATCCTAACAAGATTTTTATTAATTTTTATTAAATGATTAATAGTTATGAGAATATTTTTAGAAACTTGAGTTAGTAATTTTAGCTGTAATGATTGCGGTTTACCTTTTATGAAATGTCTTAAGGCCTTATTTTTTTCATTTAAAGAATATATTAAATTTTTCAAAGAATCAGGGTCTAACTTTTTATCGACATTTATTTCATAAATACTTCCAGCAGCTATATTAATAGTCTTCTCGATTTCTAATAATTTCATAGATTCTTCATAAATACGCACATATTTCTTCATTTGTACATATTCACTAAGCCGATCCTCAAGACTATTAGAAATTCGATCAAAATAACTTTTTAATGAAACATGAGCCGAATTATTACGAGCTTTAGGATTTTTAGGATTTTTCTTTTTCATTTGTTGATAATTAATTTGATTAAAGATGACATAATTAATCTTTACTATAAAATAAAAGTAGTTCTATATGCAATGTTACAATCTTAAATTATGGTAAGTACTACAAACTCCTTAAATATAACCAGCACTGATTTTGACCTACAAAGTTGGCTGGAAAATATTATTAAAAATCGTTCTGTAACTGAAAGACAGGCATTAATCGATGCATGTAATTGGGCTGAGGAAACTCATCAATCTCGTACTTATGCTGGCAAACCATATTTGGTGCATGTTATTACAGTAGCTAATATATTAGCACAATTAGGTATGGATACAGAGGTTTTGATTGCGGCTATTCTGCACGATGTGAGCGATAATATAAATTTATATGAAATAGAAAAACGTTTTGGTTCAACTGTTATGCAGTTAGTTGATGGAGTTGCCAAGATGAAATTTATCGAAGAAATAAACTCCCAAATCAATACTAACGAACAAACCGAACGTTTGCGTAAAATGCTATTAGCGATGGCTGAAGATATACGAGTGGTATTAATTAAGTTAGCAGATCGATTAGATAACATGCGAACTTTAGGCCATCATTCTATAGAAAAACAGCAACGAATAGCCCGTGAAACCTTAGAATTATTTGCTCCTCTCGCAAATCGACTTGGCATTTGGCAAATAAAATGGGAATTAGAAGATTTATCATTACGCTATTTAGAACCAGATACTTATCAGCGAATGGCAAAACTTTTGGATGAAAAACGTTTAGATCGAGAAAACTACATCCAGCAAATTATGACCATTTTAGATAAAGAATTGCAACAAATCAAGATTAAAGCAGATATTTCTGGTCGGCCTAAACATATTTATAGTATTTGGCATAAAATGGAACGCAAAGGGGTTGCTTTTGAAGAAATTTTCGATGTAAGAGCGGTAAGGGTTTTAGTCAAAACTATAACTGAATGTTATGTAGTATTGGGTATAATTCATAATAAATGGCAACCTATGTGTAATGAATTTGATGATTACATTGCCAATCCCAAAAATAATGATTATCAATCTTTGCACACAGCAGTAATTGGTCCTGAACAGAAAGTTTTTGAAGTGCAAATTCGTACATTTGAAATGCATCATCATGCAGAACTTGGGGTGGCCTCACATTGGCGTTATAAAGAAGATTTAAAACATCAAGATACCAGTTTTGAACAAAAAATAACTTGGTTACGCCGTATGTTACAGTGGAAAGATGAAGATGGGGATGCGAATGATTTTATAGATCGGTTTAAAGCAGAAATTTTTGAAGATCGAGTTTATGTCTTATCGCCTCAAGGTGAAGTAATAGATATGCCTCAGGGAGTGACACCATTAGACTTTGCTTATCATATTCATACTGAATTGGGTCATTGTTGTCGAGGAGCAAAAATTAATAATCGGATTGTACCTTTAACCTATACTCTTAAAAGTGGTGATTTGGTTGAGATTTTATCTTCTAAAACTGAAAAACCTAGTCGGGACTGGTTATTGCCTCAAGCTGGCTATTTAAAAACATCCAAGGCTCGTTCTAGAGTTAGACAATGGCTAAAAAAACAGGATAATCATCAACATATTAATGAAGGTCGTAGTTTATTAGAACGAGTATTACGTCGGCTTAATATTAAAGAATATAGTTATGAAAAATTAGCTCATAATCTAAATTGCAAATCTATAGATGATTTATTGATTTCAGTAGGTAAGGGTGAAATTACTACAGCTCAAATAGCTAATATTTTTCAAGAAGAAGTTCTACCTAAACAAATAGTACCAATTTCGGTAGCCACTAAAGATGATGAAACCACTGGAATTCAGGTTAAAGGAGTAGGCGGCTTACTTACTAAAATGGCTAATTGTTGCAGCCCTGAACCTTACGATCCAATTATCGGTTATATCAGTAAAGGGCGTGGGGTAGTTATACATTACCATGATTGCCCTAATGTTTTACGATGGCAAGATGAGGGTAATAAACGCTTGATTGAAGTGGAATGGTCGAGACCTGATAATTCGAAAATTTATCCAATAAATATTCAAATAAATAGTTTTGATCGGCCTGGATTATTATTAGATGTTTGTAATATTATTACTAATGAAAATATAAATATTGTTGCTACTAATAGTAAAACTTATAAAAAAGATAATCTTGTAAATATGGATTTTACTTTAGAAGTAAATACTTTAGAACAATTAAACCGTACTTTATCAAAAATAGATAATTTGGCTAATATTATGAAAGTATGGCGTAAAAGTTAGGAATTTGGTTTTACCAAAGTGGGTGATAGAAGTTTTAATTTTAAATAATTAGTTCCTAAACTCTACCACTCACCCTTTTAACTATTCAGCTTCTTCAGTCTTTTTTACTTCAGTATCTGTAGATTTTTCAGTATCCTTAGATGCTTCAACTACTTCTTCAGCTTCAGTATCTGATTCTTGTGAATTTTCTATATCTTCTACTTCAGAATTTTCTTTTGAATCTTCTATTATTTCTTCTGGAATAAGAGCAACTTCTATTAGATCCAAATTTTTATCAACAGTTTTCTGGCCTATTCCATTAATTTTTTTAAGATCATTAACAGATTCAAACATACCGTTTTTATCACGAAAGTCTATGATAGCAGCAGCTTTTTTAGGCCCAATACCACGCAAACTCTCCAAAATCAGTGCATCAGCTGTATTAATATTAATTTTATCATTAATGTTAGCTTCGGCATAGGCGACTGGTAAAAGCAGAATTGATAAGTTTATAAAAAACAACAAAATAATCTTACGAATTAACATAATTAAACTCCTTAGTTCATATTCATCTAAAAACTATCTACCAAATATTTCAGAAGAATATTTATTAAAATATGTAAAATTGAGGTTTGTTAAATAAATTCTTTGAAATGATTAAGTTTATATATAACTTATTGTAAAAATCTTCAACTCCTTAGAGAATAAATTGTGTTGAATATATATCATTGTTAGAATAAAACCTCAAATCAACGTAATTTAAAATTATAACATTTTATTTTTAATAATAGAAATTTAGAAAATACCAATAGCAAATAATGAAAATATATAAAGTTGGTGGTTCAGTACGTGATAAATATCTTGGATATCCAAGCAAAGATAAAGATTGGGTAGTGGTTGGAGCGACTCCACAAATTTTATTACAGGCTGGCTACATTCAAGTTGGAAAAGATTTCCCAGTATTTTTACATCCTGATACTCATGAAGAATATGCCTTAGCTAGAACTGAACGCAAAACTGGTTCTGGCTATACTGGTTTTAGTGTTTATGCTGCACCAGATGTTACATTGGAGGAAGATTTACAACGCCGTGATTTAACCATTAATGCTATGGCTACAAACGAGCGAAGCCAATTATTTGATCC
>JQIA01000775.1_pt1 | contig 16853 bp, 12 predicted proteins | sample 811431 | NCBI WGS metagenome assembly JQIA01 (sample SAMN02998118, study PRJNA258478) | marine sediment metagenome | biome: marine; feature: seafloor; material: sediment; isolation source: oil-polluted sediment collected from 3 locations (0.5 km, 0.7 km and 0.9 km)... | place: USA: Gulf of Mexico ...
CCTACATCCTATCAACCACATGTTGGTTGATGGTGTGTTTTCCTAACAAATCAATAGAATAGAAGCATGCAAGAAAAATATAATCCACGTGAAATAGAAAACCGTTTCCAGAAAACCTGGGATGAAGAAAAAACCTTTAAGGCGGTTGAAGACACTAACCGTGAGAAATATTACTGTCTCAGTATGTTTCCATATCCTAGTGGTAATTTACACATGGGGCATGTACGTAATTACACTCTAGGTGATGTGGTTGCACGTTTTCAACGCATGTTAGGTAAAAATGTATTACAACCTATTGGATGGGATGCATTTGGTTTGCCTGCTGAGAATGCAGCGATGAAGCATAAAGTACAGCCGGGTGCCTGGACTTTTGAGAATATAGAACACATGAAAACTCAGCTAAAACAGTTGGGTTTTGCTTATGACTGGGACCGCGAACTTGCAACCTGTACACCAGAATATTATCGCTGGGAACAGCAGATGTTTATTCGCCTGTACAAAAAAGGCATGGTGTATAAGAAAAAAGCGACAGTAAACTGGGATCCTGTTGATCAGACTGTATTAGCCAATGAACAAGTTATTGATGGGCGTGGATGGCGTTCGGATGCATTAGTTGAGCGACGTGATATCTCTCAATGGTTTCTTAAAATCACAGCATATGCTGAAGAACTATTATCTGAGTTAGATAATTTACAGGACTGGCCTGAATCTGTACGAGCCATGCAGAAAAACTGGATTGGTAAATCTGAAGGTTTGCAGGTGAGCTTTGATGTTCAAGGTAAAGAAGAGCTCAAAGTATATACAACACGTCCGGATACCTTAATGGGTGTGACATACCTAGCGGTTGCAGCGGAGCATCCTCTGGCTGTTGAAGCAGCAAAAGATAATGAAGTTCTTTCCGTGTTTCTGAAAAAGTGTGCAAAAAATGCTGTTTCAGAAGCGGCTATGGAGACGATGGAAAAAGAAGGAATGTCTCTTGGCGTAGATGCTATTCATCCTGTAACGGGTGAGAAAGTACCTGTGTGGGTGGCTAACTTTGTATTAATGGCTTACGGCACTGGAGCCGTTATGTCCGTTCCTGCGCATGATAAGCGGGACTGGGATTTTGCTACAAAATATGGCATTGCCATAAAATCGGTTATACATGCTAAGGGCGAGTCTGAATCAGATGTATCAGAAGGCGCTTTCACTGATCGAGGCATTCTCTATCAGTCGGGTGATTATGACGGGATGGATTTTGATCAAGCTTTTAGTGCGCTTGAAACGAATTTAGCGCCATCTGGAAAGGCGGAAAAGCAGGTTAATTATCGTCTAAGAGACTGGGGTGTTTCGCGACAACGATATTGGGGTTGTCCAATCCCAATGATCAACTGTGATGATTGTGGATCCGTTCCTGTGCCAGATGAACAGCTCCCCGTTGTTCTGCCAACAGATGTTAGCTTTGAAGAGCATATTAACCCACTTCCATTTATGGATGAGTTTGCTAAAGCTAAATGTCCGTCATGTGGAAAAGATGCATTAAGAGAGACAGATACATTTGATACCTTTATGGAATCATCCTGGTATTACGCTCGTTTTGCATCGGTTGATAATGATAAAGAAATGCTGGATAAGCGTGCAGATTACTGGCTTCCGGTTGACCAATATGTTGGTGGTGTAGAGCACGCCATATTGCATTTATTGTATGCGCGTTTTTACCACAAACTTATGCGCGATGAAGGCCTTATTACATCTAGCGAACCCTTTAAACGCCTTTTAACGCAGGGTATGGTTCTTAAAGATGGCGTTAAAATGTCTAAGTCCAAAGGCAATACAGTAGATCCTGCCGGACTGATAGAGCAGTATGGAGCGGATACAGTACGTTTGTTTAGTATGTTTGCAGCACCTCCTGAAAAATCACTGGAATGGATTGACTCAGGTGTTGTCGGAGCTTCCAAGTTTTTAAATCGTTTATGGCGTGAAATTCGTAAACACCTTGAGCAGGGTGAAGTTGTAAAACTCGATGCGGCAAGTCTTACTTCTGTGCAAAAAGCATTAAGAGCTCAGCTACACGAGACGATAACGCGTGCAACACAGGCCTATCAGGGACGCTTTAGCTTTAATACGGTTGTTGCGGCAAATATGGAATTAGTCAATGCATTAAGTGTGCAGAATGATATTTCTCCACAGGGTCAGGCAATTCGCCATGAAGCATGGTTGGCGATCGTTAAGATGTTAGCACCAATTGTGCCGCATATCTGCGATGAACTATGGGCCCAGTTAGGTCAGGATGGATCTGTATCTAACGCCATGTTTCCTGTGGCAGACGAAGCCGCAATGCAGCGTGATGAAATTGAGCTAATTGTACAAGTTAACGGCAAGTTACGAAGTCGAATTACGGTATCGGCTGATCTTGATAAAGAAAGCATTCTTGAAATGGTTAAAAAAGATGAGAATGTTATAAAGTTTATCGAAGATAAAACCATTCGTCGTGAAATTGTTGTTCCTGGGCGTCTGGTTAATCTGGTTGTTGGCTAATGATAAATAAGAGAGCGCTCACAATACTTCTATCCTTTATTGCCTTGGCGTTTGTTACGTCTTGTGGCTTTCAGCTAAGAGGTGCTGTTAATCTGATTGCGAGTCCGCAATCCGTTTATGTGAGCGTTCAGGGTCAACAGGGGATACTAAAGCGACAGTTGAGCCTTTCTTTACATGCTAATGGTATTAAACTGAGCAGTACTTCCCAAGATGTTGTTGCCCTCGCAGTCGAAAAACAGGTTTTTAGCCGCAGGGTTATAACTGTTGACCGGCGTGGTAGAGCACTTGAGTATGGTTTAACGCTATACGTTAAAGTGAGTTATAAGAGCAGTGATGGTGTTGACTTGGTGGACCCTTTTGGCTTGCAGCTAGAACGTGACTTTAGTTATAGTGATGAGCAGGCAGTAGGAAAAACAGGTGAGGAAGAGCAAATAAAAGAAGCCATGTACAAAGATATGGTGCAATTAATTTTACGTCGCTTAGAAACACAGAAGAATAATGCAGGTTAAAAGCTTTCAAGAATTAAAAAACAGCCTCAATAGAAAGCTGGAAAAAGTTTACCTGATTGGTGGCGAAGAACCATTGTTGGTAGAAGAGTCTGCTGACCTTATACGTCAGGCAGCAAAAAAAAACGGATTTTTAGAAAGAGATGTTTTGCATGTAGAGGCTCGCTTTAATTGGGACTCATTATATGAAAATGCGAATAACTTATCATTATTTGCCAGTTCCAAATTATTAGACTTAAGACTACCTAATGGCAAGCCCGGGCGAGAAGGCAGCAAGCCTTTGATGGACTTTTCCAGTCAGTTAGATGCAAACACCATGTTATTGGTTGTATGTCATGGGTGGGCTAGCCGCGATACAAAAACTAAGTGGGCTAAAACTCTTGAATCTACAGGAATGATGCACTACGTGTGGAAAGTGAGTTTGGATCAGTTTCCTCGCTGGCTGCATGGACGAATGAACCAAGTGGGGGTTTACCTTGATGAGCCTGCAAAGCAATTCTTAGTTGAGCATGTTGAAGGTAATCTTCTAGCGGCAGATCAAGAACTCAAAAAGCTTAAAATGCTATATGGTGATCAGGCAATTACCCTGCAAACACTGCAAGGCATTATTGGTGACTCAGCACGATTTGACCCCTATCTTTTAGCGGACTTTTGTATTTCCGGTCAGTTAAAAAGAAGCCTGAGGATTCTTGAAAGCCTTGAAAAAGAGGGCGTTTCTACAGTACCTGTTCAATGGGCGCTAGATAATAGGTTACGGCTTATGGTTGAATTAAAAAAGGCTCAGGAGCAGCGTAAAGACCCTTCATCTATTTATCAGAAATCACAAATCTGGAAAAGTCGTCAGTCTGCTATGGCGCAAGCCGCAAAAAGATTAAGCAGCCATAACTGGCAGGAATTGTTGTTGCAGTGTGCTCACGTAGAAAAAATCATCAAAGGACGTGTTAAAGCAGAACCCTGGCAAAGCTTGAGAAAGCTTGTTGCTGATGTTTCCATACCTCACGCTTAACGGTTCTCATAAAGATGAAGCTAAAGGCAATTCTTGGCGGTACTTTTGATCCTGTTCATATAGCTCATCTTCAAATAGCTCTTCTTGTACAAAAAGATTTAGGTGTTACTGAGGTAACTTTGATGCCTAATAACACGCCTCCACATCGACAAAAAACACAAGAACCCGCATCCAAACGTTTGCAATTATTATCAGCAGCAACTTTTGCTTATCCATGCCTTCAAGTTTCTGACTTTGAAGTAGTACAGCAAGGTATTTCTTATAGTTATATGACGGTTCAAAGCATGTTAAACAAAGACATTCGTCCGGTTCTTATTTTAGGCTGGGATGCCTTTAGTGGCTTAAATAGCTGGCATGAGTCTGTGTTTATAACAAAGCAGTGCCATTTTTATGTTATCAAAAGGGGTGGTGAGGGCACTTTTTCTCAATTAAAACAAAAGTGTACAGACTTAGGTCTAAGCCTGCTGGATTCTAAGAGTAGCGCCAAGCAACTATCTCCTCAGCATGGTGGGCAGGTTAAATGGCTTGATTACGAAGTGCCGGGAATCTCTGCTTCCGAAATACGTAATAAAATAAAAATAGGCGCTGCATGGCAAGAAATGGTGCCTGAGGCTGTTGCTCAAATTATTATGAAAGAGAGCATGTATGGGGCTAAATAATAATAGATGGAATAAGGTGCGCTATAGTTTCTATGCGCCAATATATCATTTTGCGATTAAAGTTTTAGAGCGCCCTCGGTCTCATGCTCATAGCATTTTACAAGTTAAGCCAGATGAACGTGTGCTTATTTGTGGGTGTGGAACGGGGAGTGATTTAGAATTCATCCCGGTAACTTGTGATGTGGAAGCTACGGACTTAACGCCGGTTATGGTGAGAAAGACACAAGAACTTGCAAGCAAATTAGGTATGAAGGTTAAAACAAAAACCATGGATGCTGGTAAACTTGACTACCCTGATGATCATTTTGATGTCGTTATCCTTCATTTGATTGTCGCGGTTATACCCGATCCGGATAGCTGTCTTTCTGAAGCGAGGAGAGTGCTAAAGCCAGGCGGAAGAATTAGTATCTTTGATAAGTTTTTGAAAGAGGGGCAGCAACCTTCTTTATTCCGAAAAGCAAGTGGTCTGGTGACAGAACTTCTGTTTAGTAATATTAATAGGCAAATAGAGCCATTGCTTAAAAACCACATGCTCAAAGTTGAGTCAGATGTAGCTGTTTTTGCGGGCAATTTTTTTCGCGCGCTTATTGTAAAGCATGAGGACGAAAATGCAGGCTAACATACCTCAGCTTATTGTTTCATGCCGACCAGGCTGTGCGGCCTGTTGTATTGCTATATCAATATCCACTCCTATTCCTGGGATGCCTGAGGGTAAACCTGCGGGTGTACCGTGTGTTCAGCTAGATGATAAAGGTTTATGCCTTTTGTTTGGGAAAAATACCAGACCACAAGTCTGCCTGGATATTATAGCGGGCGAAGATTGTGGGAGTTCAAAAGAAGAGGCCATGGAGAACTTGCGCCGGTTAGAGCTTCTTACTTCATCATAAATAAAATTGGTCTTGCTTTTTATTGATCTGAACAGGCATGCATATAGAGTAACTTGTGTATGATTGTTGGTGTCTTATCTCTGCTGGAAAAGTAAATGAAAAATTTAATCCAAAAGCTGCATGAAGATCATAAAAACTTTGCGTCTTTACTTAATGTGTTAACGAAACAGGTGAATATTCTTGATTCTGGCCACCGTTGGGATGATGAGTTAGTGAATGAAATTGTTCAATACATGCGTGACTATGCTGATGCATCGCATCATCCTGCCGAGAACAGACTTTATCAGGAAGTTTTGAATAAAGGTGATTCAAATGATATCTCTCTTAATATACTTCTCGAAGAGCATCAGGACTTGGCTAAGCAAACGGAAGAGTTATTTGCATTGTTAACTCAGATGAATCTTGGAGGGTTTGTTGACCGAGAGACAGTTGTTGCCGAAGTGAGGATGTATGTTGCAAGCTTGAAAATGCATATGGATGTAGAAGAAAGCGAGGTGTTCACAAAGCTGGCACATATGCTATCAGAAAAAGATTTAAATGAAATTGCTAAACAAGTTGAATTGGCATCAGATCCTTTGTTTGCTCAGGTGCTAAACAATGAATATGCGTTAATACGAGCTCATATTGAATGCTAAATGAAGCATACTAAAGACTGTTATACATGCTATTTATGGAGGTCGAAACTGTGGGTTTCTTGTGTCGAGCAAAATAATATGGCATATTAAAGAGAAAAGCCTGTGATAATCATGCTTTAGCTGTATTAATTGATGTTGTTCCTTCATTTTATTTGAATTAAACAACTTTGGGTATAGGTGAACTATTTTTAATGAATAATTCATTGCGTGGATAAGGAGATTTCCTTTTTCAATAATTTATATTCTATCTGGAATATTATTGCCCTTGGAGTTGTTTTGCCAATATATAGACTAATTATATTTGTTTTTCTTGTCTGCTTATCTGTTGATTCCACAGCTCGTGGTTTAAATGGTCGCCCGCCTATTGTCAAAATCCCTATAGAACAAAAAAGCATGTCGCAGGCTATGAGTTTTACTCAAGCTGAATCGGGTGATATTTATGTGGCAACAGAAAATGGTGTAGCATATTTTGATGGCGAAAAATGGGATAAGATGACAATAGCTGGAGATGGCTTTGTTCGTCGTTTGCTTATCGATAAAAACCGTTTGTATGTCGGAGGATCTGAGGAGTTTGGATATTTACTTCAAAAACAAAATGGTGAATGGGTATATCACAGTCTAATAGAGTATTTTTTTGATGAAAAGGAGATGTCTAATTTTGGGGATGTTTGGAGCATACTAAAATATAAAGGAGATATATATTTTCAGGGAGTTGATACAGTATTCAGATTTAATCCTCAAGATAATAGTACACACACATGGCATTATGAGGACAAGTTCGGGGCGTTATATATTCATGGTGACGACTTGTGGCTGCAATTTCGCCAATTAGGGTTTAAGAAATTACACGGTAATGACTTTGTTCCTGTGGAGTTAAATGATCCTGAAAATTTGCTTCACGGGCTGGTCTTTGAGGTGCATAAACAAGCGCAGAGTGTGCTTATGCTCCATACAGATAATACCTTGCTGGAATATAAAGATGGGCTAGTGGCCAGGCTTGAACTTCCTGAAACAATCACTAAAGATGGAAATATTCCTGATTTTTTGGTGTTAAACGATGAGGAGTTAGCTTTTGTTACAGGACGTGGAAAGGTTCATGTCTGGAATAGAGTAACAGGGGATATCAATAGTTTTTATGTGGCGAATGTAAGCCTTTGGCAATTAGAAAAATCATCGCAAGGTGGGATACTGGCATTTTCTGCAACCAGCATCTTTCATGTTAAACAGTTATCAAATTGGTCTGTTGTTGCTCAGGGGTCCGGCTTAAGTGGTGCAATTACTAAGTTTCTCTCCTGGCAGGATATGTGGTTTGTACTGACGGATTCTGGAGTGTACAAATCAGTTGATGGCTGGAGCGGAGGTGTTGGGTTCCCTGCTTTTACGCCGATAGAAGGCAAGTCAACAGCTTCTGAAATATGGGACTTGTTACCTCTGACAGATGATAGGGCATTGCTTGCATCTTCTCTACACCTTTCTTTTATTGACCATGACTCTGAGGTTGAAGTTCTCGGTGAGGTGGTATATCCACGTGTATTAGAGCGGTCAAGGTACTGCGAAGAACTGATATATGTTGGAACAGAAGACGGATTACGGATGTATTTGTTTGACAATGAAAGTTTAAGGTTGCTTCATTTTTCTGAGAAAAAACATAATAAAATCGAATCTATTGTAGAGCTGGGGTGTGGCGATGTTATCTATAGCAGTGAAGTTTCAGGGCTGTACCAAACACATTTCAGCCTGAAGGAAAATGTGCTCGTTAGTGAAAAGCTATTAAATAAAGAGTCGGGTATTGACTATAGTGATGGTAGTTTAACCAGTATATTTCTTTGGGGCGGTAAAGTTATTGCAACGACAGATACTGGAGTTTTTGAATGGAAGTTGAGTCATTTTGAGCCAATACAAAGCTTTGGGTTGGATGAAAATAATATTGATGGAATTATTGAATACCATGCTTCTCCTGAAGGTAATTTATGGGCAACTAACCAGCAAAGGCTATTTTATCTGAATAAACAGAGTGTATGGGAAGAACAGCAGATATCTGAATTTTTTGAAGGGTGGTTGGTCCGTCCTTATTTTGATGCTTCCGGTGTTGTCTATTGGTTATCAGCATCATCTGTTCTTAAATTTGAAGACCTGCTGGAAAATAGTCCGGAGTCTCTTCCAAAAGTTAAAATAACTAAAGTAGTCTACGATAATGGTGCTGATGAAAAATTGTTGGATTTAAATGAAAAATTCCATTATCAACCAGGAAATAATACGATTCGTTTCTCTTATGCTTTACCGGATGTAAGCAGGCTGAGAAAAGCACAATATAAAAGCAGGCTGAAAGGATTTGAAGAGTGGACAGAGTGGGGAAGAGCAACCGAGTGGACTTATACTAAACTTAAACCAGGGGAATATAGTTTTGAGGTAAAGGCTAAAAGAAGTGATAGTGAGGTTTCTGAAGCAGTACCCTTTGATTTTGTTATTGAGCCATATTGGTATGCTACTACCTGGGCTATATTTGTAGAAATTATAGTGGTTCTCATTATTTTCGCTTTAATTATTATGCTCGTTGTGCGCTGGCGTTTGAGTTGGATTCTTGCTGAAAAAAATCGATTGTCTGTTATGGTTTCTGATAGAACAAAAGAGCTAGAAAGTGCCAATGCCCGATTGAGAGACCTAGCCAATAAAGATCAATTGACTGATATTGCTAATCGCAGAATGCTGGACTCATATCTTGATGAATATTGGGGCTTGTGTGTTGAGCACAAACAGCCTCTTTCAATGATTATGATGGATCTTGATTTTTTCAAAAAGTATAATGATACTAAAGGCCATCAAGCCGGAGATAATGCTCTTATAGCAGTTGGTGAAATTTTAAAAGCTGAGTATCCTGAGCCTGATATGCTGCCAGGGCGCTTTGGTGGTGAAGAATTTGTCGTTATTTTGCCTTTTCATGATACTCAACAGGCCAAAGCAAGAGCTGATGAAACAAGGCAGTCAATAGAAGATAGTCCTATGGGTATCAGCGTTTCTATAGGGTTTGTGAGCCAGGTTCCGGATGATTCAATGACGGTGTCACAATGGTTTATGGCTGCTGATAAAGCATTATATAAAGCCAAAGAACAGGGCAGAAATCAGGTTGTCATCGGTACGTTAAAACTTTGAGTTAAAGCGATATGAGATTCTATAAGGCATCTGTTTATCAAGAACGAAATGAAAGGTGGTTTAGAGACTATCGAGAGCGCATCTTATTGGTAATGGCATATGCCCGAATTGAACATATCGGGTCATCCGCAATTCCTGCTGCCATTTCAAAAGGTGATTTAGATATTTTTGTCGCTGTACCTGAAGATAAGCATTCATCGGCGATTGGTTTAATTGAGAGTTTAGGGTTTAGAATTAAACAAGATACTCTTCGTACCAAAGACCTATGTATGCTTGAGTGCATGGATAGAAAGGATATAGCTGTTCAGTTAGTTGTTAATCAATCACAATTTGAATCCTTTATAACATTTAGGGATATGTTGTTAGCCGATGAGAAGTTGCGCGATGAGTACAACCTTTTGAAGAAACAGTGCACAGGGTTGTCTACAGGTTTATATCGAGAGAAAAAATCACATTTTATTGAAAAGGTATTAGCGGTTGAGTAGAGCTATTGTAAATATTTTGTATGCTGAAAAGGTCTTTATAAAACCTATATTAGTGCTTTTATCCGTTGTGTTATGTATCGGCTGCTCTAAACCACAACAAAAAAGTATGATCTTCTTTGGCGGTGAAATTATAACTATGGCTGAGGATGGAGGAACTGTTCCGGAAGCACTTTTTATAATTGAAGGAAAAATTGTATCTGTCGGTTCAAAAAAAGAAATATTTCAATTAAAAACGCCCTCAACCCAGCTGGTAAACCTTGAGGGTAAAACTTTATTCCCCGGCTTTATTGATGTACATGCTCATCCTGATATAGCAGCATACCTCCATAGTTTTGTTGATATGAGTGGTTTTTCTAACACGTCACCAGAGCAAGTATGGGAGAGGTTGGAGCAAGCGATTAAAGTAGCTGAAAAAGGTGATTGGATATTTGCTAAAGGTTTTGATCCTATGTTAATTGATGGGTTGAAAGCACCTCAAATCAGTTATCTTGATTCAATTGCCCCGGATAACCCGGTATTTATTCTTGCTCAAAGCCTTCACTCAGCATGGGCAAATTCATCTGCTCTTGCTGCAATGGGTGTGACTCCTGAAACACCGGACCCTAGTGAAGGGAGTTATTATGAAAAAGATGAAAACGGCGAGTTGACGGGTTTTATAGCAGAGTTAGAAGCTATAAAACCTGCCAGTAAAATCATTTTAGAAAATATTGATATAAAGAAAGATATAGTGGCGGTCCTTGATCAATATCCTGCGAATGGGGTAACGACAATTTCTACATTAGGCCTTTTTGGTAAAGATGGTAAGTCATTAATGATGTATGAGCATCTTTCTACAAAACACCAGGCTGTAAAGCTTAAGATTTTTGAATTGTTAGGCTTTCTACCCAAAAAGAAACCTTCCATACGACATTTTGTTTACCTTGTTGATGAGGCACAAAAGCTTTTTCCTGATGAGGTAGATAATGGTGATGATTTCTTTAAAATACTCGGTGTTAAGTTATGGTATGACGGCTCACCATATACAGGTTCGATGTATTTAAAAGAGCCATATGTAGAGTCTGATTTATCACAAAATAGTTTGCATATCCCGTTAAACCATAAAGGAAAAGCACTTATTACAAAAGACGCACTTTATGAAAAAATCAGGAAATACCATGCTTTAGGCTGGCAAATAGCCATTCATTCTCAGGGGGATAAATCTTCAGAAGATGTCATAGCCGGTTTTAAAAAAGTGATAGAAGAATCATCTGCGCGAGATCATCGTCACAGAGTAGAGCATTTGCTCATGTTTCCAGTGGATCAGTATCAAGTTGCACATGATCTGGGCTTAACTCTCAGCTTTCATATTAATCATTTGTACTACTATGGAGAGTCTTTACGGAAAGATATCTTAGGGGAAGACCGGGTTGAATCAATTTTGCCGGTTGATAGTGCCATTAAGTCAGGTATTAATATTAGCCTGCATGCAGATAACCCCATGTATCCAGTTGAACCACTCAGCTTGATACAAACCGCTGTAGTTCGTAAAACGAAGCAGGGTCGTTATATTGGACAGGATGAATCGATTGCGATTCTGGATGGTCTGCGGTCTGTTACTATTAATGCCGCCTGGCAACTGCATATGGAGGATAAAATTGGATCAATTGAGGTTGGGAAATATGCGGATTTTGTTGTTCTTGAGAAAAACCCTTTAAAAGTTTCCGCTGAAAATTTATCGTCAATATCAGTGTTGAAGACATATGTTAATGGTGAACAGTTATTTGTACAATAATATATTTTTTACAAAAAAGATAAATGTATAAAAAATTATAGTAAACTAAAGCCCATGAAAATGTATTCCTCTCAACTAATGGCTTGCCTTTTATTGTTTTTCAGCCCTCTGTGTGGAGTATTTGCTGATGATGAAATACAGCCAATAGAGTTTGTTGCTGTTTATGATAATGCCCCTTTTAGTTTTAATCTTCCCGATGGTACGCCTTCAGGCCTATATGTTGAGTTCTGGGAGTTGTGGTCAAAAGCGAATAATATTCCAATTCATATCACCATAAAATCGTTTGAAGATGCGTTGGCCGCAGTAAAAAATAAAGAAGCTGTCCATGTGGGTTTATTTGTTAACAATGATCGTCAGCAGTGGGCTAACTTCTCATTACCTATTCACCAGGTAGAAACAGGAGTTCTTTATAGTTCGGGATTTCCTAACGATGTTCGTTTGGCAGCTGCTGGTGGAATAAGGGTATCTGCACAAATTGGAAGCTTTCAAGCAAATTACATAGAAGAGAGTTTGCCATCGTTAAAGCTTTCTTATTATGATGGTTCTGATGTTGTTATCAACCAGTTGTTGAGTGGTGATATTCAAGCAATTGTTGCAGAAATCCCTTACCTGAAAGCGAGGCTCGCACGAAGAGGACTTGAAGGTGTATTTACTTTATCGGATGAAGTTTTACTCAGTAATACAGTTCATGCGGTGGTCGCAAAAGGCCAGCCCGGTCTTGTTGATATACTGGATAGGGGAATTGAAAATATACCTCTTAACGATTTAGTCAGTCTGGAAAAGCAATGGTTGCCAACTCTTAAGCCATTTTTTCTAGATAAGACAGTAGTTGTCACGCTTACTTTAGCAGAAAAACAATGGTTACAAAGGTTTTCGCCTTTCAGTCTCGGTATAGAAACCTCTTGGTATCCGTTTGAATTCTTAGATGACGAAGGGAGTTTTAAGGGTGTTGGTGCGGACTATGTGAGCTATGTGACAAGTCGTCTGAATATTAACTTAGAACCGCAAAAAAATTATACATGGTCTGAAGCATTTGAGCTATTAAAATCGGGTGATATCGATGTAATGTCAGGCGTTGTTAGAAGTTCTGAGCGTGAAAAGTATATGGATTTTACAAATCCTTATTTTGCGATACCTACCGTTATTGTGGTACGTAAGAACTCATTTTATGCTGAGTCGATGTCGGATCTATTTGGAAAGAAAGTGGGTGTTGTCAGAGGCTATATTCTTGCCGACTCTGTCGGTAGTGACTACCCTGATATAGAAATACAATCTGTAGATTCTGTGGCAGATGGCCTGGAAAAATTGAATTCAGGTGAGTTGGATGCATTTATGGATGCAGTTGCTGTTGTAAACCATGAACTAGACAGAAAAGAACTCACAAATCTTATTATTTCTTCCTTTACGCCTTATAAGTTTGAAATATCAATGGCCGTTCGAAAGGGCCTGGAACCCCTTGTCCCTATATTAAATAAAACATTTGCTTATATGGATGAAAAAGAAAAATCAGCAATCGCAAATAACTGGTTATCCATTCATGTTCAAACAGGTGCAGATATTAAAATAATTCTGCTTTGGGCTGTGCCGGTGATGGTGTTTTTTCTATCAATTATTTTTCTTGTTATGCGAATTAACAAGCGTCTTGAGAATGAGATTTCTATTCGTTTGAATTCAGAACGAAAGCGTCAGTTGCTTGAGGCACAATTGCATAAGTCACAGAAACTGGAAGCATTAGGAAAATTGACCGGCGGCATTGCTCATGATTTTAATAATATGTTGGGAGTGATACTAGGGTATTCCGAAATTCTTAAAAGTGAATTAAACGATAATGATGTGTTTCTTGAGTATGTAAGTCATATTCAACATGCTGGAGAAAGAGGAGCAAAACTTACGGGTAAATTATTATCATTTACCCATAAACATGCCTTTCAGGCGGATGAACTAAATATTGATGCTTTATTGGAGCAGCAACGAGATATGTTACAAAAGGCTCTTTCAAATCGTATCGAGCTAAAGGTTGAGTGCAGTGATCAGCTATGGCCAGTCTGGTTAGACTCTGGTGAGCTTGTCGATGCTATGCTAAACATCAGTATCAATGCTAAGCATGCGATGAGAAATAATGACTCGAATGCACGTTTGTTCATTTCAGCAAAGAATACCAGCCTTAATAGTAAAGAAGCTAAGAAATATGATGTTTCTCATGGTGACTATGTATGCGTAAGCTTTATTGATACAGGTTGCGGTATGGACGAAAATATTAGGTTAATGATATTTGACCCATTCTTTTCAACAAAGGGAGAACAGGGGACGGGCTTGGGCCTATCTCAGGTTTTTGGTTTTGTACAGCGTTCAGGAGGCTGTATTAATGTGTCTTCTCTTGTAGGCGAAGGTACGTGCTTTGAGATATATTTTCCTCGCTATTATGGCGGCCAGCAGACTGAAGTTAAACAGAAAAAAGTGCAGTATGTCCGCAGAGGGAATGAGTCGATATTAATAGTAGATGATGAAAAGCAATTGCGTGATTTAGCTTCAGAATTGCTTGGGCAGCAAGGCTATAAGATTTATCAGGCGAAGAATGCCAGTGAGGCATTGGCTATCATGGAAGGCGAGGAAATAGACTTATTGTTTTCTGATGTCATCATGCCTGATATGGATGGATACCAATTAGCATCGATTGTTCAACAAAAATATCCAACTCTTCCTATTCAATTGTGCAGTGGCTTTACAGATGAGCGCCATATCAATGTGGCAGATAATGATCTTCATGAAAGTTTGCTTTATAAGCCTTATGTTTCAAATGATTTGTTCAAAAAAATCAGGCTTTTATTAGATAAAGATGTATTGTTATGAAAAGCTGCCTAGCTATTAAAGCACTAGTTTTTATTGTTCTTTTATTCCCTTGGAATAATGCTTTTTGCACAGATGAAGCATTAAAACCTATTACCATTGTTGGTACTGTTGATAACCCTCCATTTAGTTTTGTGCTACCTGACGGAACGGCAACGGGCCTTTATGTAGAGTTTTGGCAATTATGGTCTGCAAGAAATAATATTCCAGTTGATATTGTTTTAACAAATTTTGATAACAGCTTGTCTCTTGTTCAAAAAGGTGGAGCAGTTCATGCAGGACTTTTTATCAATGAAGAGCGTAAAGTCTGGGCTGAGTTTTCTTTACCTATTCATAAGGTGGACTCAGGCATATTGTATAACCAAGGGTTTTCTAAGAACTCAAAAATAAGAAATATTCTTGACCTAGAGGTCTCTGCTCAAGCTTTGACTTATCAGGCAGGCTATATAGAAGAAAATATACCCTCGGCTAACCTGACGTATCATGTTCATATTGAACAGGGAATCAACAAGCTACTAAATAACGAGGTGCAGGCTATTGTTGCTGAAGTCCCTGCTATGAAGGCGCAGTTGGCTAAAAGAGGCTTGCTAGGTGTGTTTACATTAGCGGATGAAATCTTGCTGACCAATACAGTGCATGCCGTTGTTGCAAAAGGCCAGCCTAAGCTTTTGAATATGATTGACAAAGGCATTACAAATATACCGATAGAAAATTTATTGGCTTTAGAAAAAAAATGGTTGCCAGGGATAACACCTTTTTTTAAAGATATTGAATTAGTCAACACATTAACGATGGCTGAAAAAAAATGGTTGAAAAATAATTCCGTCTTTCGGTTAGGCATTGAAAGCTCTTGGTATCCGTTTGAGTTTGTTGATGAGTCTGGTCAGTTCAGAGGTGTTGCTGCTGACTATGTTCATTACGCCAGTCAGGGCTTAGATATAGACCTGATTCCAGAGGAAGATTTAAGCTGGTCAGAAGCATTTGATATGCTGAAAGTGGGTAAAATTGATGTTATGTCGGGTGTTGTGAAAAGCCCTGAGCGGCAAAAATTTATGCACTTTACGGATCCATTTATTGCCATTCCTGGAGTTATAGTAATTCAGAAGAATGCACTCTATGTTGAATCGATTGATGATTTGAAAGGCCGTAAAGTTGGGATAGTGAAAGGCTATATTTTGGTTGATTCCGTGAGTAGAGATTATCCGGAAAGTATTATCTATGAAGTGGATTCAGTTGCTGATGGTTTAGAGAAAGTCCAAAGTGGTGAAATTGATGCATATATAGGCTCAATTGCCGTTGTTAATTACGAAATGAATAAAAGACAGATACAAGACCTTATTATTGCTGCGTTTACTCCATATAACTTTGAAATTTCAATGGCAGTTCGCAAAGATCTTGAGCCCCTGGTAAATATACTGAATAAAACTTTTGAAAGCATGAGCGATGCAGAAAAAAAAGCGATAGCGGATAACTGGTTGTCGGTTCATGTGCAGGCTGGAGCTGATATTAAAGTTCTCATGATGTGGGGGCTGCCTATTGTTTTGTTTCTTTTGCTGGTTCTTTTATTTATTTTAAGAATGAACCGAAAGCTTAAAAATGAAATTTCCATTCGTAAGGAATCCGAGTTGGAGCGTCATTTGTTAGAGGGACAGCTTTACCAATCTCAAAAAATGGAATCTCTTGGCAAACTAACTGGGGGAATAGCGCATGATTTTAATAATATCCTTGGTGTAATTATCGGCTATTCAGAGCTGCTTAAAAATGAAATGCCAGAACAGTTGGGGCTGGCTGGTTTTGCAGATGAAATTAATGAGGCGGGTGAACGAGGTGTTAAATTAACCAATAAACTTTTATCTTATACGCGTAAAGATTCTCTTGAGTCGAATAAAGTAGATATAAATGACGTGTTAGGACGGCAGCAGGATATGTTGCAAAAGACGCTTACTGTTCGCATTAAACTTTTTGTTGAATTAGGAGAAGGTGTCTGGCCGATATTAGTTGATATAAATGAACTGGAAGATACATTGCTGAATCTCAGTATTAATGCAATGCATGCTATGGAAAAGAAAGTAACAGCAGCAAAATTATCAATAAAAACCAGCAATTTATTACTAGAGGATGATGAAGCACGCCTTCTTGGGCTAAATGCCGGAGAATATGTTCAGTTGAATATATTAGATAATGGCTGTGGTATTGAGAAAGGCAATAAAGAAAAGATTTTTGATCCTTTTTATACAACCAAAGGGGACAAAGGTAGCGGCTTAGGTTTGTCTCAGGTATACGGCTTTATGCAAAGATCAGGCGGGGCTATCAAGGTATATTCAACTCCGGAGGAGGGAAGTCAGTTCGTGTTGTTTTTTCCTCGTTTAATAGAACATGATTAGTAGACA
>JQIA01000776.1_pt1 | contig 16832 bp, 14 predicted proteins | sample 811431 | NCBI WGS metagenome assembly JQIA01 (sample SAMN02998118, study PRJNA258478) | marine sediment metagenome | biome: marine; feature: seafloor; material: sediment; isolation source: oil-polluted sediment collected from 3 locations (0.5 km, 0.7 km and 0.9 km)... | place: USA: Gulf of Mexico ...
CGTTGGCTATATTCAGTTTGATGAAGATGAGTTAAGTCATGTGCATCTTAGAACAGCAGGGTGGGTCGAAGAGCTAGCAATAAAAGCAGAAGGAGAGGAAGTCAGTAAAGGACAGTTTCTGTTTTCGGTGTACTCTCCTGAGCTTGTCAATGTACAGGAAGAATTTGTTCAGGCACTACGGGGTGGTAATAAAAAACTGATTAGTGCCAGCCGTGATCGGTTAGCTTCACTAGGGGTAGATAAAACGCAGATTAATGCGCTAAATGACACCCGGAAGGTTCGTCAGAAAATTAATTATTACGCATCACAAGCAGGTGTCATTTCGAGTTTGCCAGTAAAGCAGGGCATGTATGTTATGCCTTCAAAAAGAGTTATGACACTGATTGATATATCGCGAGTGTGGCTTATTGCAGATGTGTTTGAGTCGCAGTCAAGGTGGGTTAGTGAGGGTGATCCGGTGGATGTTGATTTAGGCTATCTTCATGACGAAACCATTGATGCGGAAGTAGATTATATATATCCGGAGTTAGACAAAAAGTCGCATACGCTTCGAGTGAGAATTAAGTTGGATAATCGAGACAAAAAGTTGAGGCCGGGGATGTTTGCAAAAGTGAAGATTTACTCCGGGCCAAAGTCAAATATTCTTGTTGTCCCAACGGAAGCTGTCATTAAGGGAGGAGAAAGCAATAGGGTTATTTTGCGTATGGAAGAAGGGCGATTTGATGCAAAGGAGGTAGGTCTTGGGATGGAAAGTGGTGGTTTTTCTGAGATCATTTACGGTTTAGCTGAAGGTGACAAAGTGGTTGTGTCAGGACAGTTCTTATTGGACTCGGAAGCAAGCCTAAAAGCCAGTTTTATGCGAATGGGCGTTGAGGAAAATCACTCAGAAGGACCTGAAAGCATATCGTTAGGTAATACACCATGATTGCGAATCTCATTAGGTGGTCGGTGCAAAACCGGTTTTTGGTGCTGTTACTCACTGCCGTACTTATCGTTTGGGGTGGCTATGCCATAAAAAAGATTCCGCTGGATGCATTGCCTGATCTTTCTGATGTTCAGGTTATCATTAAAACCAGTTATCCGGGGCAGGCGCCTCAGGTTGTAGAGGACCAGGTAACGTATCCGCTAACTACAGCCATGTTATCCGTACCCAAAGCGGTGACTGTGAGAGGATATTCATTTTTTGGTGACTCTTATGTCTATGTGATTTTTGAGGATGGAACAGACCTGTATTGGGCGCGATCGAGAGTGCTGGAATATCTAAGCCAGGTTGCTGGCAAGTTACCGCCGCAGGCTAAAGCCGAGTTGGGGCCGGATGCAACAGGGGTTGGCTGGGTATATGAATATGCATTGGTGGACCGAAGCAATACTCATGATCTGAGTGAGTTAAGGAGCTTACAGGATTGGTTTTTGAAGTTTGAGCTGCAAACGGTGAGTGGGGTATCTGAAGTTGCAACAATTGGTGGGATGGTAAAACAGTATCAGGTTGTAGTAGATCCGGACAAACTAAGAACGTATGGCATATCATTGGGGAAAGTACGTAGTGCTATAAGAAATGCCAACTCTGAAACAGGCGGTTCAGTTATTGAAATGGCAGAAGCTGAGTATATGATTCGTGCTACAGGCTATATCAAGGGTGTGGATGATTTAAGGTTAATACCCGTTGCTATAACGCAGCAGGGAACACCAATTTTATTACGTGATATTGCAAATATACAGACTGGACCACAAATGCGTAGAGGTATTGCTGAACTAGATGGTGAAGGCGAGGTGGTTGGAGGTGTTGTCATTATGCGTTTCGGTGAAAATGCAATGACCACAATTACTGCAGTTAAAGAAAAGCTAAAGGAGTTATCAAGAGGCTTACCTGATGGTGTGGAAATCATTGAAACGTATGACCGCTCAACCTTAATAGAGCGTGCGGTATCGACACTCAAAGGTAAGCTAATGGAAGAGTTCTTAGTTGTGGCTTTGGTGTGTGCAATTTTCCTTTTCCACTTGCGTTCATCACTGGTGGTTGTTTTATCTTTACCCGTTGGAATTCTGGTGGCATTCATCGTGATCGAACGTATGGGAATTAACGCAAATATTATGTCGTTAGGAGGTATAGCCATTGCTATTGGAGCAATGGTGGATGCAGCAATTGTGATGATTGAAAATGTGCATAAGCATATGGAAAAGACAACGGTCACAGAACAAAACCGTTGGCAACTTATTGCAGATGCCGCAGCCGAAGTCGGCCCGCCATTATTTTTCTCTTTACTTATAATCACCTTGAGTTTTCTGCCCGTGTTTACTCTCGAGGCACAGGAGGGGCGCTTATTTACGCCGCTGGCTTACACAAAAACATTTGCAATGGCCGCAGCTGCTGGTTTATCCATTACGTTAGTGCCGGTTCTTATGGGGTATTTTGTACGAGGAAAAATAACCCCTGAACATAAAAATCCGGTTAATCGTCTTCTCATAGCCGGCTATAAGCCCTTAATTGACGGCGTACTAAGAGCTCCGGGGCTGGTGCTGTTTGTTGCAGCAATTATTGTGGTTATAGGCCTCTGGCCGGCGACTAAGTTAGGTTCAGAATTTATGCCTGAGCTGGATGAAGGTGATTTGTTGTATATGCCTTCTACATTCCCTGCTGTTTCAATAGGGAAAGCTTCTGAACTATTGCAGCAAACCGACAGGCTGATAGCGACAGTGCCAGAAGTTAGGCGTGTATTTGGTAAGGTTGGCCGCGCTGAGACAGCAACAGACCCTGCGCCACTAACTATGATTGAAACAACCATTTTACTAAAGCCCCGTAATGAATGGCGGGATGGTATGACCATGGATAAGCTGAAAAAAGAGCTTGATTCATTGGTAAAAATCCCCGGGGTAACGAATGCGTGGGTGATGCCAATAAAAAACAGAATTGATATGTTAGCTACAGGTATTAAAACGCCAGTTGGAGTGAAAGTTTCAGGACCGGATATAGAAGTAATTCAGGCAATTGGTAAGCAGGTTGAAGATGCGTTAAAAAATGTCCCGGGTACAACCTCGGTATATTCTGAGCGTGTAGCTGGTGGCCGTTATGTGACGGTAGATATCAAAAGGGAACAGGCTGCGCGCTATGGTTTAAATATCAGCGATGTACAGCTTGTTGTTATGGGGGCTATAGGTGGTATGAATGTGTCATCAACCATTGAAGGTCTTGAGAGGTATCCGATAAATGTACGCTACCCCAGAGAGGTGCGTGACTCATTAGATGAAATACGGCAACTACCGATTGTTACACCAACGGGAGCCCATATTCCTCTGGGTGAGGTTGCCGATATTCGTGTAGAAGGTGGTCCGGGTATGTTGAAAACGGAAGATGCACGGTTAAACGGCTGGACCTTTGTTGATATAGAGGCAAGAGATCTTGGCAGCTATGTGAAGCAAGCCCAGCTAGTTGTTGCTGATAAAGTCAAACTGCCGGCAGGATATGCTATTGCGTGGTCAGGTCAGTATGAGTATATGGTTCGCGCTAAAGAAAGGTTAGCGCAAGTTGTTCCAGTTACCTTGATTATTATTATTTTACTGTTGTATCTAAATTTCAAGAACTTTACCGAAGTACTTATTATTATGGGCACTTTACCTTTGGCGCTTGGCGGTGGGTTCTGGTTGTTATATTTATTAGAATATAATATGTCTGTAGCGGTGGGGGTTGGCTTTATAGCGCTAGCAGGCGTAGCAGTTGAAATAGGCGTGCTAATGCTGGTTTATTTGAACCAGGCATTTTCCGCCCAGCAAAAAAACTGTGATGAACAAGGCCGCCCATTGACGGTTGAAGATGTCAGACAGGCCGTTATTGATGGTGCACTTATGCGGGTCAGGCCTATTATGATGACGGTGGCAGCGATTATTGCCGGTTTATTACCTATCATGCTAGGTTCAGGAACGGGCTCAGAGGTGATGCGTCGCATTGCTGCTCCAATGGTAGGAGGTATGGTGAGCGCAACAATATTAACCTTACTAGTATTGCCCGCTGTTTTTCTCGTATGGAAAAGTAAAGGGCTTAAAAGCCAAAGAATATTGTGATCATTAACAGGAAGGAGAGTTTTTATGTACAGTTTTTCTAAAACCGTAATGGGTGATTATGAGTCTACAAAGGAAAAAACAATTGCTGCATTACAGGAGCAAGGTTTTGCTGTGTTAACAGAAATAAATGTGAAAGCAATAATAGAAGAAGCTGGATAAAGATTTAAGACCATATATTATTCTAGGGGCGTGTAATCCCGGGCTGGCGTACAAGGCAATAACATCTGAGCCGGATATAGGGCTATTGTTGCCTTGTAATGTTGTGGTGAGGGAAGAAGAGGATGAAAAAATTACTGTTGCATTTATGGACCCTCAGGCTGTTTTAGGTTTGGTTGGTCGGCCGGAAATTGAACCGTTGGCCCAAGAAGTAAAAGCTAAGCTTCATAAAGTAATGAATGCAATTTCATAACAAGTTTGTGTGTCAAGCCTTTGCTGGTATTAGGCATTATTGTTATGAGAAAACTTAAAGGCAGGAATAAGCTTATTCCTGCCTTTAGATAGAGCGCTAGTAAAAGTCGAAGCGTTTTACTGAATAGCTATCATTCCCCTGGTGGAAACGGTGTTTAAAGTTTAGCGTGGCTTCAGGGCTGGCTATATCTCTAAATTCCGTATCAACAAGCGGCATAAAGTGTACGGGGTTGTGATGAGGGTGGAAGAAATCTTCCAATGTGTCATCATCTCCGAACCCAATACCCTGATCAAGGTAGTAGCGGAATAATGTGTCTGTTAACGCATGCGCTCCAGCTTCATCATAGCTGTCAGCATCGTTGGTGATTCCTGCAGATAAAAGCCACTGCGACTGGCCTGTTTCACGTTCGTAGGTATACCAGATAACTACTTCGGTATCGCTAGGGTATGTATAGCGGTCAGGGCTGTGTGTATTTCCGGAGCGAATTTGGAAAATGCCTTGACCCATAATGTCAGAGTTGTTCCAGATGCCATTTTGATCGGTAATGTAAGGTGTCTGGAACTCTGATGCTTCAATACCTGCAACCAGCATGGTGACGTCTACAGAGTAGCTTCCTTTCGCCATATTATCTTCGCCGTTTAGACTTACATCAATATGCGCCATTTCCTGCATAAACTCCATGCTGAGCGAACCGACTTCAACGCCATCTATATGAGTGCCAATTGCATCAAATGAACTTGCCATCGGAGATCCGTAGGCGGGCCCGGTAAACTTAGTGAGCGTGGTGCTGAATGATGTTCCATCAAAAGTCCCGTGGCCAAGCATCCACACAGGGTCACCGGATTTATCGTAAAAATACCAGATAACAACGGCGGTGTTACCCTGGATTATTACCGAGTAACCGTGGCCTTGTTGTTCTGAATTACTCCACAGGCCTGTGCGGCTGGATAGCCCCTGCTGATTGGCTGTCGGCATCAGGCTTAATCGCCCAGCCCCGTGGTAGTTGTCCATTCCTTGAGGTTGTACATCACTTGCCATTCCTATGAGTAATCTTCTTAACTCGCGGGCGTCACGAGTCTCTGATTCAGATTTAAGCAGAGCAGCAGCGCCGGCTACATGTGGAGCTGCGGCAGATGTTCCATAAAAGCCCTGCTCACCGTAGCTTGCAGTACTAACGCCATCAGGCCCGCTCATGTCGGGCTTTCTGCGGTTATCCCACGTTGGGCCTAAAGAAGAAAAGTATTCAGGAGGTAAATCGTTTAACCAGTCTGAAGGTGAAAACCCCGGGTCATTTCGAGAGATACCCGGATTTAAATCAGCCCCTACATCATGCCAGTTATAAGCACCGACAGTAAGAACATTGTTACCATCAGCGGGAATAACAAGAGTGCCTTCATGTGTTCGGTATTCCAGGCCAAAGTGTCCTGCTTCATTGACAAATGATACGCGCATTAAATTATTTGTGGTGCCGGACTTTCTCTTGATCCCAACATAATATACACCGCCAAGAGGCGATGGGTCTGAAACAATTTCAAGTGGCGTTGATCCTGCGCTACCGTCTTGGTTGTCTATTGACGTAGCGCATGCGGTATCAAATGTTAATTCAGCTGTGCCGGGGCACCACAAATAAAGGTCATAATTTTGAGAGGAATGAGGATTAGCCGGGTCAGAGCCCCAATCATCCCAGTTTAGAATGACTTCGTATGGTTCTTCACCATTTAACTCCAGTGCAAAAAACTCATCGCCTGTTGCAAAATCGTGCCATCCATTTCCATTGGCATCTGAAAATTGAGCAATGTAATATTGTTGTTGTTCATTGCCGGCGGCATTAACATAAAGAATATTATGGCTTAGCAGGCTATTAGCAGCTTGGGTAATAACCCCTTTATTATTGAGAGGCCCGACATTGTCAAATCCAATAGAAGCATTTACTACATGAGGTTTAGGGTCCATTGATTTGATCCAGTCAATGGCTTGTAGGTATTCGACATCTGAGCCAATCGCAACAAAAGTCATCTGCGCGCCAGGAGCAATGTCGTGGATGATCTCAGCAACTGCTGTGCCGTGAATCGTTAAAGCTGAGCCATTTGAGTTAAAATTCTTCATGGCAACTTCATCCGGTAATTCTGTACCTAGTAGTGAAGTGTAGTGAGCAAAGCCAATATCTAACACCACAACATGCGCGCCATTGCCATTGGTACCGCGCTGCTGGATAGGTAAGGCCTGAATGTCGTTTATGGCCTCAGAAGTTATGCCCAGGCTATGTGCGCGATAAGGTTGGCGAATACGCAAAACCTCAGGCATTAGTGCAAAAGACTTTATTTCGCTAACAGGGCTTTTAAGCTGTATATATTTTTTATGTTGTGCTGTTATATTCTTTTTAAATTGAGAAGGAATATCCTTTACGTCAAAATCAGAACTTAACTCGATGACAATGTCATGCGCAGTTTTTGACTTCTCAGCAGATAAGATCTGTTGCTGAAGTGCTGTGGTAATTTTGTCAGAACCTTGAGTAGTGCTCGCACAAACAATAAAGCTTGAGCAAAGACATGCAGCACTGAATAGTGTACGAAATGCGAATTTAACAGACATGAAGAACCCCGTTTATTCCGTCATCTTTAATGGAAAGATGACTCCATAATGAAAAGTTGCATCAAGTATGGCAAACAAGCTCTTGAAAATAAAGCGATTTGTGTCTCATTTCTGAATGAAAATGAAACTTTTTCTAAAAAAAGCTGCCTTAAAAGCACAAAATTTGAGTGAAATGGGTGAAAAATAGCAATAATGCCCGTAGAATCCCGCCACTTGAGTCTCTTTAAAGGTTCTGGTTAGGTTATTCTTATCCAAGGTGCCAAAATAGGCTTAAATTAATCTGATTGAATGGACAGACCGTATTGAATGCACAAGAACAAATAGTTGCCGAAGCGGCGGAAGAAACCATGGTTATTGATTCCGGTCACATGATGACTGACAAGGTGTGTACGCTTCTTGTTGGTAATGATGGATTGCGTGAACAGGATTTACACAAGGCCATCAAAATCGCCGAAGAAAGTGGTGACCAGCTTTTACCGCTGCTCATTCGTCTTGGGCTTGTTTCAGAGCGGGATGTCGCCGATGCACTGTGTGATCTGCTGGATATGCAGTTTATGGCAGGTAAAGATTTATCGGATATTGATTCTGATGACTTTGATCTTTCTGTTCGCTTTATGCTGGAGCAGAAGCTTGTTCCAATAGAAACCGATGCTGAGACATTTACTTTGCTCATGGCAGAGCCCTATGATGATTTTGCTATTCGCTCTGTTGCAAAAGCTACCGGCAAGAAAGTTGTTGTTAAGGTTGGCGTGCCTTCAGATATAGAATCGGTCATTGAGAAAAGCTTCGGCGGCGGCCGTAGTGCCATGGGGCAAATCGTAGAAGGACTTTCAGAGGAAGGTGGAGAAGATGACGTTGAGCATCTTCGTGACCTGGCCTCAGAGGCTCCCGTTATTCGCCTAGTTAACCTCATTATGCAACGCGCGGTTCAGGCAAGAGCATCGGATATCCATGTAGAGCCATTTGAGAGCCGTCTGAAAGTTCGCTATAGGATTGATGGCGTGCTTGAAGAAGTAGAAGCGCCGCCAGCGAGTTCAACAGCGGCGGTTATTTCACGTATTAAAATCATGGCAAAGCTGAACATTGCTGAAAGAAGGCTTCCTCAGGATGGTCGCATTATGATGCGGGTGCAGGGCAAGGAGCTGGATTTACGTGTTTCAACTGTACCGACTTCGCACGGCGAAAGCGTAGTGATGCGTATTTTGGACAGAGAAAACATCGTTTTGGATTTTGATAAACTCGGGTTTTCTGACACGGTGCTGGAGAGGTTTACCAGTGTGCTGGATATGCCGCATGGTATTATTCTGGTAACAGGTCCTACCGGTAGTGGTAAAACCACAACGCTTTATACTGCGTTACAAAAAATCAATACTCCTGACCGAAAGATCATCACAGTAGAAGATCCCGTGGAGTATCAGTTGGAAGGCGTTAATCAAATTCAGGCGCACTCTGAGATTGGTCTTGACTTTGCGGCTGCTCTGCGTGCCATTGTACGACAAGACCCTGATGTCATCATGATTGGTGAAATGCGAGATTTAGAAACCGCTAAAATCGCGATTCAATCAGCGCTTACTGGACACCTGGTACTATCTACTATCCATACTAATGATGCGCCTGGTGCAATAACGCGTATGCTAGATATGGGAGTAGAAGACTATCTGCTGACATCAACAATTAATGGTGTGTTGGCGCAGCGTTTGGTACGTCGTCTTGACCAAACCTCAATGGAAGCTTATGAAGCGCTTCCTGAGATGGTTGAAGAATTAGGACTTGAGCGCTTTACTGATGAACGGCCGGTTATGTTGTATCGGCCAGTGGCCAATGAAAATACCAGCACAGGATATAAAGGTCGAGTCTCGGTGCTGGAATGTATGATAATGACGGATAATATTCGCCGCATGATCATGCAAAAATCTGATGCCGGAAAAATCATGGAGCAGGCACAAAAAGAAGGCATGCGAACCATGTATGAAGATGGTTTGGCTAAGGCTGTACGAGGTATTACCACAATAGAAGAAGTGCTAAGAGTGAGTCAAGAGTAGTGGCCAGTTTCCAATATAAAGCAGTAAGTGCTACTGGTGAGACATTGGTCGGGCAGATGGAAGCTGCGGATAAGAGTGTCGTTATACGTCGTCTGCAGGAACAAGGGCATATGCCGATCAGCGCTGAAGAAGTCAGCGGTGGTTTTTCTTTGGCTAAATTATCCTTGAATTCAGACCAAGTGAGCTCGGATGATATCCTTGAGTTTACTCAGCAGTTAGCCAATTTGCTGGCATCGGGACTACCTTTGGATCGTGCGCTTCATATAATGGCTGAGATCTCAATGCGGGGAAAAGCTGCTAGGCTGGTAAAGGAAATTCGAGAGCAGGTACGAGAAGGTGCTTCTCTATCGAAAGCCCTTGAGCAGCAAAATGGAGCGTTTTCCAGGCTGTATATCAATATGGTGCATGCAGGTGAAGTGAGCGGAAGCCTTGAAGTGACTCTGGCTCGTTTGGCAGACTATCTGGAGCGCGCTCAAGAATTGAAAGAAACCATCAAGTCGGCCATGATTTATCCTATCATGTTGTTGGTAATGGCTATCGGCTCCATATTAATTTTAATGGTTTTTGTCATTCCAAATTTCAGAGAAATGTTTGAAGAAATGGGAGCTGACCTGCCTCTTATGACGCAAATCGTATTGGGTTTTGGTGACTTAATACAGGGCTATTGGTGGGCTATTTTAACCGTGCTTATAATTGGCGTATGGTTTATGGGGGATCAATTAAGCAACCCAGAAACCCGTAAAGTATGGGATGCTAGATTTTTAAAAGCCCCATTGTTTGGTGATCTGATCGGTAAGATGGAAATGGCGCGTTTTTCACGCACTGTTGGAACCTTATTAACTAATGGCGTACCTGTATTGTCTGCTATCACTATTGGTGGCAGAGTGATGAATAATGCTTTACTGGAAGAGGCGGTAGCCGAATCAACGGAAGTCGTCAAAACAGGAGGTTCTCTTGCCAAAACTCTTGAACAAAAAGAAATTTTTCCTGAACTTGCAGTGCAAATGATTGCCGTAGGAGAGGAGACAGGAAAACTAGGTGAAATGCTGAATCGTGTAGCAGATACCTACGACAAAGAAGTCAAAAGAACGGTAGAGCGTATGTTGGCAATTCTTGTGCCGGCGCTAACACTTGGGATGGCAGCTATGATCGGCTTCATCGTAATTTCAATTATTGTCGCCATTATGGGCGTAAATGATCTTGTGGGATAAAGTAAAATGAATAGTAAAAGAAATAAACAAAAAGGTTTTACCTTAATCGAGTTGCTGGTGGTGCTAGTGATTCTTGGCCTGTTAGCGGGTGTAGCAGCACCAAAGCTTATGGGTCAGGCAGGAAAGGCAAAAATAAAGGCTGCACGCGCTACTATTTCGAGATTAAGTATAGGTTTAGACACTTATTATCTAGATATGGGCCAATTGCCGGACAATCTAAACCAACTGGTTGAGCGTGGTGGAGAAGATTGGGGTGGTCCGTATGTACAAAAGTCAGCCCTTATGGATCCATGGCAGCAGCCATATCATTACCGCGCTCCTGGCGAGCACGAAGAATATGATATTTATAGTTATGGCCCGGATAAAACGCAAGGCGGCGAAGGTAAAAACAGAGATATTAATAGCTGGGACTAGGCTCCTGGTTATTTGTAGGTAATGATAATGTCACTAAAACAGCCTCAGCAAGGCTTCTCTCTCTTGGAGTTGGTTTTGGTGCTTATGATTGTAGCGCTTGTTACCGTTATGGTAGGCGCTGGTCTGACCCGAGGCTTGAAGGGTGCAAAAATAAGAAATGCCGCAACAGACATTGCTGCTGCGGCACGCTCAGTTCGAGGTAAGGCCATACGCCAGCGGGCACAAGCGACTATTGAAATTGACGCGGGCAATCACCGGGTGACTATCGAAGGTAAAAAGCCTATTGAAATACCGGAATCTATGGAGATAACCTTGGTGACTGCTGAGTCAGAGGTGACAGGTGATCGGTCCGGCAGAATTCGCTTTTTCCCTGATGGAGCGTCTACTGGCGGACGTATTGAGCTTGGTTCTGGAGAGCGTTTATGGATAATCCATATAGCCTGGCTGACCGGCCAGATCTCTGTAGAACAAAAAGAACGTTAAACCATTGATATGAACACTCACCCACGTAAAACACATGCTCCACAAAAACAAAAAGGCTTTACCTTGCTTGAGGTTTTACTGGCCTTTGTTGTGTTCGCGCTTATTTTCTCCGGAATACTGCAAATTTTAGGGCAGTCTATGCGAAATACAGTGCGCTCAGAAGAAATGACGGAAGCGGCCCTCTGGGCACAATCTGTTATGGCGGAGGTGGGTATTGGTGGCGAACTGGAAGAGGGTGGTGAGTCTGGCGTTTTTGCCGATAAGTATCACTGGAATATGGATGTAAGTCAGTGGGATGGTGCGGATGTTCAGGATTCACCATACGGACAAAGTGGTTTGCAGTTATATAAAGTCACATTAGATGTGCGTTGGGGCACTTCTAAAAAACGGCGTAAAGCGCATTTTTCAACATTGCGGCTAGTGCAGGAGCAGCCAAGGTGATGCATAAAGGTAACCGGCAACAAGGATTCACTCTGATAGAGCTTTTGCTGGCAATGAGTCTTTTGGCATTGCTTATGTCTTTGGCATATGGCGGGCTTAAGGCCGGCACAAAAGCTGCAACCAAGGGTTCTCAGGTCATAGACCAAGTCAATAGTTTACGTGTAACTCAGCAGTTTCTTCGCCAGCAATGGTCACGTGTACTGCCGTTGATTATTGAAACAGATGACGAAGAAAATGCAGTGATATTTGAGGGCGAAAGCCGCAGGATACGTTATGTATCTCCTATGCCGGGTTATCTTGGTCATGGAGGCCCACAGGTTCAAACACTTGAACTTGCCGGAGGAGAGCTTAGGTTCTGGCATCATTCCTTAAACTTATTTGATAATGTTGATACCAATACAGACCCGATTATTTTACTGGATGGTATTCAGAATGGAGAGTTTTCTTATATTGGTGTTGATGAAGAGGGCGAGCTTGGTGAGTGGGAAAGCGACTGGGAGGATAGCGGCGTAACACCTGTTATGATAAAGCTGGATTTAGATTTTAAAAAAGGCCGTAGAGTTCAATGGCCCGAACTTGTTGTTGTACCCCAGTTGGATGCAAGTTCAGCAAGACGAAGTGTACGAACCAATATATTACCGAGAACAAAACGATGAAGCGCCAGAAAGGATTCGCATTGCTTATGGTGCTGTGGGTAAGTATTCTACTGACGGTGCTGATTAGTGGTTATACCGTATTAACCCGCACCGAAACATTACAATCCAGATTTCTTTTTGATGATGCTCAAGCCCGATATATGGCATTGGCTGGTATCGAACGGGCAGTCTTGGAATTACGCAAGCCTGATCTGGAAACACGCTGGCAGGCAGATGGACGCACTTATGAATTTGAATTTGATGGAGCGTTGATAGAAGTTGAAATCATGGATGAAACAGGAAAAATCGATATTAATGCAGCTCCGGATCAAATGCTTCTGGATCTTTTTTCATCTATCGGCGTGGATGAGCAGGAAGCTCAAGAATTAACAGATGCTATTCAGGACTGGAAAGATCCAGATGATTTAGGCCGCATGTCCGGAGCCGAAGACCCAGATTATGAGTCAGCCGGTTATCCATATGGAGCAAAGGATGCGTCTTTTGATACCGTAGAAGAATTGCAGCAAGTGATGGGAATGTCCTATGAGCTTTTTGTGCAACTGGAACCATCGATCACAGTTTTTTCAGGCCGTTCTACCGTTAATGCGGCCTTTGCCCCGGTTTCTGTATTGAGGGCATTGCCTGGTATGGACATAGATCAGGCGCAGCAATTTGTTGATGCGAGGCAGCAGGTAGATGGTCTGGGGGCGGCATTACCGCAATTACCGGATGGCACGCAACCTGTAGCACAAGGCGGAGGACTAACGTATAGTATCCGGTCGCGTGCAACCCTCGAAAATGGAGCGTGGGCAAAGGTAGAGCAGACCATAAGGCATGGCGGTACACGTTTTGGGCGGCCCTTTCGAGTGCTAAGAATAAAAAACCCGTATTTAAGCGAGAATAGTGCGAATCCAGTCGGCGAGGATGAGTAAGAAAAACCAGGCTGGCTTTCACATAAAATACGTTATTTTGAACGCGTATAAGCCATATTATGTGACACATAAATAAATAAATAACGAACCATTCCCTAAAACAAGGGTCTGTGCATTGTGGTAAAAACGATGAGAGCGAAAAGTTTACAAAAACAATTATGCAAATACTAGAAAACCTACAACAATCCTGGCGAAAGTCAGCTCTACCCGGCTTTTTAAGCTGGTGGGGTGCGCAGCTAAAAGAAATGCTTCCACGTGCATGGCGTGATTGGCTGGAGCAAAATGCGGATCAACTGTGGGTGGTCGAAAACGAAGGAAAGGTAGAGCTTTATCGTGTGGGATCTGAAGGTAAAGAACAGCTATTAAGCTTTTCTGATGCCGATGAGCTCATGAGAAATAAAATTCAAATTGAACAAGTGTTCAAAGATTTCGGTAAGGATAAGCCAGCAGTCTGGTTGATGTTATCGAATGAGCAGGTATTAAAAAAATCCATACGATTGCCAGCAGCAGTACAGGATGACCTGGGCCAGATGCTGGGCTATGAAATGGATAAGCATACGCCGTTTAAGGCGGATGAAGTGTTTTATCACCATAAAGTTACAGGACTGCATGGAGCAATGGTCAATGTATCATTGGTTCTTATTCCTAAAAACGATATTTCTGGCCTTATATCTCAGCTGCAAAGAGCAGGTCTTGACTTGGATGGGATAGATATTGTGGAAAAAGGCCTAAGTGGCAAATATAATTTGCTTCCAGATGCCTCGCGAACACGAAATTCAAGCACAGAAAGTAGAAATCTTATTGTTCTTTCTCTTCTTACTATTGTCTTGATGGCATCCGCAATGTTATTGCATATTGATGTGCTTGATAAGCGTATTGAAGCCTTGCAGGACATGCAGCAGGATTCTACCGCTGCTGCCAAAAACGTGGTTGCTTTACGACATAGCCTGGAGGCAGAAATTAAAGCATCGGGCTATATCGTAGGCGAGAAAGAAAACACACCTTCACTATTACATGTGATTTCAGAGCTGACGGCTGCAACACCGGACGATTCTTGGGTGCAGCGTCTGGAAGTAAAGGGAACAGAAGTTAAGATACAAGGGCAGTCTGCTGCGGCAAATGTTCTTCTGGAAAAACTCGGTGCGCTGGATGGATATGATGACGTGCAGATTCAGGGTGCGGTTACGGAAGACAGAAAATCAGGGTTAGAGAGATTTACGATCAAAATGGTGGCAATAAACCTACCTAGAAAGAGTATGCCTCAAGAGCAAAGCCTTGAAGAGTTGGGCCCGCTTGAGGTTGTACAGAATGAGGATGTTTCTGAAGGAGAAGAGTCCGTTCCGGAGTCTGATGTGAGCCAGAGCTTGGAAAATGAGGCCACTATCGTTGACGATGTGCAGGAAGAAGGTCATCTGTCGGATGAAGATGTAGAGGGTGAGTCTGTTCCTCAAAGTAACACCGAAGAAAAACCGCAGGATGTGGATCAAAAAGAGACAAAGGAAGAAGGGGGAGTGAAATGAGTTTGCAAATGCTTCCAGATGAAAGTCGTCAGGGCCCGCTTGCTATTGGATTGTTATTTATCACGCTTATGTTTGTGTATCTCATCTTTTTTGACCCGTATGTCATGGCAATAAATGAGCGTTATGAAGAAATTGATACTATTAAGGAGCAATTGACAGATTTAGAAGCGCGGATTGCCCAGCGTCCGCAGCTTATGGCTAAAGTTAAGGCAGCACGTGAGCAGCAAAGCCAGGTGGATTACTTTTTAAAGCAGAGTGAGTTTAACCTTGCTGCTGCCGAGTTAACAAAAAAATTAAAAGAGCTGGTAAAAAATCATGCAAGTTCAATAAAAAATTGTCAGGTTGTCAGTACTCAGAATGTACGTTCTCGAGAGAAAAAGCGCTTTGAAGAAGTACGAATTAAGGTAAGGATGCGTTGTGATTTAGGTGATCTTGTCCCTATTTTAACAGATCTGGAAACAGGCGTGCCTGTGCTGTTAATAGACAAGGTCAACATCTATAGAAATGTTGTACGACGTCGTTCACGCGGAAAGTCAGTGGACCAGTCGTATCTGGATGTCCGGTTTGAGCTAATAGGCTTTATTTCACCTAAGAACAAAGAAGGTAAAGCATAATGCGCCCGGCTAAAGTAATGATTGTTGCTCTGTCTGTGATTTGTTTTCTGTTGGGGCTACAAATTGTAGTGCTTGAGTTAGAAGATGTGACAGATGTTACTATCGAAAAAGGACAGCCTAAGCCTGTTCCAGAGTTGCTTGAGTTTAGTTTAAGCGACCATGTTCTGGGTGATAAGCAAACAGCAGAAATTCTGCAAAGGCCTATTTTTTCAGATAATAGAAAGCCTTCTGATGCAGATATATTGGCTGAGGCTGAATCCAAAGAAAGTGCGGAAGAGCTTGTTAATGCGGACCTTGAGGTTGAAGTTCGAGGTATAATTATCGGGCCGAATTACCGCATAGTAACGCTTCGTGATACCAAAACAAAAAAAACAATTATTCTTCGTGAGGGAGAGCATCTGGAAGAAGATAAAAGCGCATGGACTTTAGATTCGGTAAGTGAACGTAAAGTTGCTTTTAGTAACTCACGTAGCGGCGAATCTGCTGAGCTTGAGCTTAAAGTATATAAGGGCTCGTTAGGTGGTAAATCTAAGTCGGCAGGCTCGGCTGGTAAAAAAACCGGGCGAAAGCAAAGAGGGTCCGGTAAAGAAACGAACAAAAGTAAAGCGACAGCTGCTAAATCTGATAGTACGGGTCAAGCGGATGATATTCGTAGAAAGGTTGCAGAGAGACGTGCTCGTATGCGAGCTGAAGCCGCAAAAAAAAGGGCTCAAAAGAATAATGGAAACCAAGACTGATGAAAGTAATACACAAGAAAACATTACCTATGCATAAAATTAAGATAATCAACACCAAGCTACTTACGCTGATTTTTGCTACTGTCATGATGTCTGGCTGTGCCTTTAACAAGCAAAAGGAGAGCGACTCGTTCGAGTATCAGGAAGATAAACCGTTGCTGCCTCTTATTGGCGAAAATGAAGCGGGCGCAGAGGGGTATTATGCATCGCAGCCTACTGATGCTAACAGTGAAGAGCTGAAAATGGAGATGTACCCTGGTACTGGCAAATTTATCAATACCAAGGCGGCCAGTCGTGTACCTTCCGTGTCAAACTTTGAAGGTGAGTTCACGCTGAACTTCGAAGGTGAAGAAGTTCAGGAAGTTGCACGGTTAATACTTGATGGCATCATGCATGAAAATTTTGTTATAGCTCCTGGGGTGAGTGGTAAAGTAACATTTTCAACTGCTAAGCCAGTAAATGAAGATCAGCTCATGTCTATTCTTGAGATGTTGCTTGGCTGGAATGGCGCATCGATTGTCTATAGAGAAAATCGTTACCTTGTTACACCAACCTCTAAGGCTATAAAGGGAAATCTTGTACCGCGAATGGGCCCCATTGACCTCATTAAAGGTTATGACGTGAGAGCGATTCCTTTGCAATTTATTTCGCCAACCGAAATGCAAAAGCTGCTTGAGCCTTACGCAAAAGATGGTTCAATTGTCAGCGCTGATAATGCCCGTAATCTATTGGTCCTAGCCGGAACA
>JQIA01000777.1_pt1 | contig 16824 bp, 14 predicted proteins | sample 811431 | NCBI WGS metagenome assembly JQIA01 (sample SAMN02998118, study PRJNA258478) | marine sediment metagenome | biome: marine; feature: seafloor; material: sediment; isolation source: oil-polluted sediment collected from 3 locations (0.5 km, 0.7 km and 0.9 km)... | place: USA: Gulf of Mexico ...
AGGCACTGCGAGACACGAGAAGTGAGTAGTACTTCATGTACATCGCAACGACGAGTGGCGACGCATAACGCAAGAACTGTGTTCTTTTCGAAGCCATAGGCTCCGGACAGTCTGTGTTTGTCCATGTGGGTCTGTGGCTAATAAAAAAGGTTCTGGTTCGTTGTTGAAGGAATTCTGTCTTTTTAGGGCAGGTTTGGAACCTGCGCCCTACAGGACGTATTGGTTTATTTGTGAAAATTTGTGTCAAAAAAAACAAGGAGAACGCTATGAATATAATGAATTATTTATTAATGCCCGGCTATTGTGAAAACGTTTTTAAGAAAAATGACCCGGAAGTTCTTCGTCCTGATATGGAGTCCTGTTTATTTAATGGACATAAAATCTGTTATTCGAAAAAGGGATGCGGAGAGCCGATGGTTTTTTTTCATAATGCCGGAAACGATCATCGTATCTGGGATGCTCAGGTGGCCCATTTTTCTAAAAGTTATGAAGTTTTTGTTGTTGATAGTCTGGGGTATGGTCAATCAGACAAACCCAAAATTGATTATACCCTTTCTTTATATGCCGATATGGTTGCTGCTTTTATTGAAGAGACCGGTATTAAAGATCCCATTATCGTCGGACATTGTATTGGTTCGGCCATGTCATTACATTATACAGTGCAGAACGCTGAAAAAGTAAAGGCCTTAATTTTGTTTAATATTGCAACCGTAGGTGGATTACGAAAAGGGACTTACGGGATTTATTATAAAATGACGAGGAGTATCCGCTTCAACAAATGGCTGTCAAAAATTCTTGATCATTTTATTCTGCCCCGATGGAAAACCACGCTTGAAATCGGCAAACAATATGGAACCACGGGCGATTATAATCCGGGATTTATCGACTATCTCCTCACCCTTTACAAACATCCCTGGCAACTGCGAAGTCTTGCAAGCCTTGTCATGAATTTTAAAAGTTTCACAGTCCTTGATCATTTTTCAAAACCGGATGATTTTCCGCCTGTTTTTGTTATCTGGGGAGAGGCGAATAAAATTCTCCCCTTGAAAGCCGGTGAGGACTTTTGCGACAGGGCATTGCCTGATCAATATGAGATCATTGCAGACTGCGGCCACCTTGTGATGAGAGAAAAACCGGAGATTGTGAATTCGCTGATGGATTTATTTATGGAAAAGAAGATAGCAGTGTCGAAAAACAGGCTGTAGGTAGAGACGGTGGATCATATAATGCAGGTTCACCTGACCCCGACAATTCCCTGGCCGATCATATTTTTTAGCCTGGGTGTCATAAATTATGTTGGACTATTTTTAAAAAATGGTTTGCGAACATTGTTCTTATATGTTACGGCTGTAACGGGTCGTGTTAAGTTTAACGTTGCTTTACTTCCCGTATCAGGTTTTTTTGATATCCTGATTTATTTTTACAATGCATTAAGCAGATTCTGTTCAATGCATATTTTTTTGCCTTTAGGGAAAACATGAATACTGTTCGGCAATGCCGAATTTTACGAATTCCGGGGTTTTGAACATAATACTGGCTATGCCAAAAGGAGATTGTGATGAATTTCAGCTCTCTTAAGTTAAAATGGAGTGTTGTATTAAGTACATCTGTTGCTGTTTTTATTTTATCTGCAACCACCATTACTGCAGGCCTCATTGATGAAGCCATGTATTCTGAACTTCTTTCCCTTTCACAAAGTGGTAAGGCTTCAGTTCTTTTTGAAAAACTGAATAAAAAATCGAGAGAAATTAACTGGGAAGAGGCCACCGGTATCGAAACAGAAGGGCACTTAAGGCGCATTGACAATGTGAGTGAAACGACTCCGGGCGGCGACGCATCCGGTCTTTATCTGGTCAGGTCTGTAAAGGGCGATCTCTATATTCTCTCATTGCCTGAAAATCCGGCCTTTTTGCTAAAAGGATCAGGTTCCCCATATGCCGAAATTGAAAAAATGCTGACAGCCAAAATGCAGTATTCGCTAAAGATCGAAACGTATGATATCGATGGAACACTCTATCGTTTTGCAAGTTTCAGGACGGCTCCGGTTGTATCGATCCTCGATCGTATATTTCGGATTGCAATTGTTGTCGTTCTCTTTGCAGTGATGTTAGGTATGGGAATGACGCTGACGCCTAAGGATTTTTTTGTTGTTGTAAAAAGGCCCCTTGGTATTTTGACAGGACTGTTTTGTCTTTTTGGTGTTATGCCGCTATTTGCATATGGTCTTGGGCATATGCTTGGGTATGATACGTCTGCACCCTTTATATATGTCGGTATGATTTTGGTTACAGCGACACCGGGGGGGGCGACCTCAAATTTAATGACACATATTGCAAAGGGCGATGTGGCACTTTCAATCTCTTTAACAGCAATTGCAACGATGTTGTCCCTGATTCTCACACCGCTGATTCTTGTTTTATACTGCTCAAATCTGCCCCATGTGGACATGCCGGTAAAAATGGTAATGCTCCCAATTTTTGTACTTGTTATCCTTCCGCTAATTATTGGTATGGCGATAAAAGCCCGCTGGGCGAAAAAGGCAGAGCTGGCAATTCCGGTATTTAATCTTATTGGCGTTTTTGCAATCCTGATATGCCTTGGTGGGGGTATTACAAGTAATTCAGAGATGTTCAAAGCTGTTTTTAGTGAATTCGGTATAACCGGATTCGGTGTTGTGCTTCTTTTGGTTATTGCAGGGATGAGTATCGGTGGATTTGCATCAAAAATAGTCAACATAACAAACTATCAGGCAAGAGCTATCTCCATGGAGATCGGAATCAGGAATGTGATCCTTGGTATGACAATAGCATTGCTGATTCAGGACAGAATTGGTGATTACAACAGCTACATGTTTGCAGTGTCAGGTTTTTTTGCAATACTGATGTATATTGTCAGTCCGCTGGTTATTTATTGCCAGAAAAAGATGCTGCCACTGGGTGACTAAAACGTTATTTTATTTCTGAAATCTATTCTGATGGATTTTCTCATACGAAAGGCTTTCTTTTGAGTGCCCCGGTTTTATTTCATCCGGGTAGCCTATGGCGATGATGGATTCAACAGAATAGTTTAAAGGAATTTCAAGCAGTTCCCGGACCCTTGTTTCTGCAGTGACAGTCTCAGTATAAAACCTTTTCCGGATTTGTATCCAGCAGGATTTCAGGCCGATGGATTCGGCTGCAAGCTGAATGAAGGTCGAGGCGATTGAAGAATCTTCAATCCAGACATCACATTTATCAGGGGCTGCAATGACTACGATGCCAAGAGGCGCATCCTTTAAAAAAGATGCGCCATGTGGTTTGGACTGTGAAAGATCTGCTAACAGGTCATTATCGGTTACAATAATAAATTCCCATGGGTTGAGACTCCTGGACGATGGGCTTCTAAGTGCGGCCTCTATCAGCAGATCAAGCTTCTCTTTTTCAACTGATTTATTCTGAAATTTACGGACGCTTCGCCTGTTTTTTATCAGATCCAGAAACATAACTATTTCCCTTTTTTCTTCATTGCTGCTTTTAAAAGGTCTCCCATACTTCCCATTGAACTGGTTTGCTTAGCGGATGAAAATTCCTTCCAGTTTGTCTGGTCTTCACTGGCTGCCGGGTATAATGTCATACGTCGTTTCTCTTCATCGATTTCACCAATGATAATGACAATTTTTTCACCTGCTTTCAGCTTATCAATATCGGCAGCATTCGTTGCCTGATTTATCTTTGCCTTGGGAAGCAGGCCGGTAATACCGGGCTCAAGCGTTACAAATAGTCCAAAATTTTCCTTTTTTTCAATAATGCCTGTGAACGCTTTGCCAACAGGGAACTTCATGGTGATGCCGTTCCATGGATCACCATGTGCATCACGGATACTCAGGGATATTCTTTTCTTTTCAGTCTCTATCTGTTTCACAATAACCTGTATTGTATCTCCCTGAGAAACAACGTCATCGGCTTTTAAAATTCTTTTTGTATAACTCATCTCGCTTAAGTGTACGAGACCTTCAGTGCCGGGGGCGATTTCCACAAAAGCGCCAAACGGCATTAACCGGGTAACCGTACCTGTTAATTGATCGCCCACATGAATGTTTTCTCCGGCAAGATCCCACGGGTCAGAAAGCGTCTGTTTGATTGAGAGGGAAATCTTTGTCGATTTTTTGTCTTCTCCCTTTTGAACGGAGAGGACCTTCACCTGAACAGCATCACCTTCAGCGACAGCATCTTCGGGCTTTTCAACTCTTGACCATGAAAGTTCAGAAATATGTACAAGGCCTTCGATCCCCGGCAGTAGTTCGACAAAGGCTCCAAAAGGCATCAGTTTTGAGATTGTCCCATTGATGAGATCGCCCTGTTTTGTCTCTTCAAAAAAGGCGGCTTTCTTTATATCAAGGTCAATATTCAGGTAGTCTCGTCTAGAAACAACGATATTTCTCCCTTTCTCTTCAAACCGGGTAACAATAAATGTAAATTTCTCGCCAACATACTCTTCCGGTTTTTCAACATATTTAACATCTATCTGGCTGACCGGACAAAAGGCTCTTTTACCGAACAGATCAATGTTAAAACCACCTTTGCAGACTTCTGTAACTGTTCCTTCCACAGGTGTCCGGCTTGCACAAGCATCCTGAAGCATACTGGCGTTGGCAGCCCCTGAAAGTGCTTTTGAAAGAATAATTTCACTTTCGGTCATTGAGACAACATATAATCCGACAATATCTCCCTTTTGATAGGTCATCTCACCGTTTTCATCCAGCAGTTCATTTTTGTCGACAACGCCATCACACATTGAACCGGTGTCGATATAAACACTCTTGGTGCCGATAGAGATTATTTCTCCCTCTATTCTGTCACCCTGTTGAATGTCTGCATTGATGTCTGCACTGTACTGTTCAAAAAGTTCAGCAAAATTGTCATCTTTTTTTTCTTCGTCGCCAAAAATATCTACCATTGATATTTACTCCAGTTTATTAGTATAATACATTTTTTTTCTGTATGGTTTTCTGAAAAATAAGGTCTTTCTGAGACTGTTCTACGCAGTCTCGAAACCTGCAATATTCATCAAACGTATATGGATTTATCAGTCTGCAATCTCTATTGCAAGCAAAGAATTTTAATAAGATTCTTTAAAGTGGTAATCATTTGTTTGACAGAATAGGTGAAATTTGTGTATTAACACATCTTTTAAGTTGATTATTTTTCAGCTTATAATTAAAAAATGATTAGATAAAAGCGCTGATACACTGTTTTTTGGTATGGCGTTAAAAAATAAAGGACTATATATGACAAAGAGCAGGGAGAAAAAACGGGTTGGCATAGCTTCCATGCTTGATAAATCAGAAATTAAAGAATATTTTGATACCTTTTTTATTCTTGTACTTGGTATTGAATTTGTTATTTTCGTTGCGCATTTCATAGGGGCAATAGGGCCTGATAAAGGTCCTTTTCCATGGAAACAGTATTTTTTTGTTTCATTTATAGCACCGGTTGTTCTGACATTTCTTGTCGGGTTGATAATTATTGGGTTTAATTATTATATCTTCGGAGATGAACTCACTGACAATACCCCTGAGGGGGAAGAAAAAACGGGTGGGAAGAAACTTATATACAGTGCTAAAAGTTTCATCGGACTTCTTCAGCAGATGCCTGTTTTAGCAGGGCTTTTTACCGTTGGACTCGGTTCGGTTGTTCTTTTCAAGCTGGATGTGATTCTGAGAGTGATCGGACATGTTGGGGAGAGAACAGCTTTTTATATCTTTATTGCCCTTGCAATCACTGTTGCCGGAGCGCTTATATTTCTCCTTTTCTGGATGTTCTGGAAGTTCAGGCTTCACAAACTCGAACTTGAAAGACGGTGGGAATTCAGAAAGCGTGTTATGGAAAAATCCGGCTTAATCATTCTTGACAATAATGTTGTGTTAAATGAAGAGGGTGAGGTGCTTGTCAAAGGCGAAATTGAAGCGCCAATTGATATCGGGCTGGCTGATGATGACAAGAAGAAGCTGGCTTTTTTTTCTGATAAATTTATGCTGAAATAATCTTCTATCCGCAGTGGGCATGACCGGGGCTTACCACAAAACATGAAAGACATTAGCTGCACCACATTGGTAAAACATTCTTTCAATAAAAAATCCAGGTAACTTATCTATGAATATAAACTCTCAGGAATGGCAGGATCTTGTAAAATCCGGCCTTGATTCTTTTTCTGTCTCTGCAGACAGAAAGCAGATAGACCAGTTAACACTGCATGCTTCTGAAATGCTGGCATGGAATAAGACCACAAACCTTACATCTATAAAAGCACCTGCTGAAGTGGCTGTAAAGCATGTCGTGGATTCTGCTGCAATTGTCAATGAATGTACCGGTTTTCATAATATTCTTGATATCGGTACAGGCGGCGGTTTTCCGGGTATCCCGTTAAGTATTCTGCTGCCTGATCTGCAGGTTACCCTTGTCGAAACCATAAGAAAAAAGGTGACTTTTTTAAAGCACGTTATCCGCTCTGCCGGTCTTAAGAATATTCAGGCCATACAGGCCCGGGGTGAAGAACTGTCCGGCGAAAAAGCCTTTGGCGGGCACTATGATGCCGTTGTATGCAGGGCCTTTTCAGGGCTTGACAACTTCGTTAATATGGCTGTTCCCTATTTGAAAGACAGCGGAGTGCTTCTGGCTATGAAGGGACGGGAAAAGGATCATGAAAAAGAGCTTTTAAAGAATGTCGAGACCTGCATGGCAAGCGGCAGAAAAATTACGTACGCTGACCTTCAGATTGATCTTCGGGAATATAAGCTCCCGCTCATGGATTCTGACAGAGCACTGTTTATTATCAGGATAAAACCATAGTAAACTTATTTCATTGACATATTATACCTGTTTGACATAAATTTGGTGTCTTGTGGTTTAAATAAAATTGACGATCAACCTGGTTCACCGGGGTAAAAAAATAAAGAACTGATTCAGTTTCGGAGGATAAATGGAATACAAAAAAACACTCAACCTGCCTGCAACACCATTTGCAATGAAGGCAAACCTTGCGGCCCGCGAGCCCAAACAGCTAAAGGAATGGGAAAATAATAAACTTTACGATAAAATCAGAGCCGCATCTGAAGGGCGAAAAAAGTTTATTCTGCATGATGGTCCTCCATATGCAAACGGGAATCTTCATATTGGTCATGCACTTAATAAAGTATTGAAGGACATCATTATACGGTCTCGCCAGATGGCCGGTTATGACGTCCCTTACGTTCCGGGTTGGGATTGCCATGGTCTTCCGATTGAACATAATGTTGATAAAAAACTTGGATCAAAGAAAAAAGATATGACCCCGGCAGACATTCGTCGTAAATGCCGTGAATATGCTGAGCGCTTTGTTGGGATTCAGCGCGATGAATTCAAGCGCTTTGGTGTTTTGGGTGAGTGGGATAATCCTTACCTTACTATGGATTATGATTTTGAAGCCCGGATTGCAAAAGAATGTGGTGATTTTGCCGTTAGCGGTGACATGTATATTGGAAAAAAACCGATTCACTGGTGCTGTAGCTGTAAGACAGCTCTTGCTGAAGCTGAAATTGAGCATGAAGACATTACGTCTCCCTCAATATTTGTCAAGTTTGCACTGATAGATGATCTCAGTGACGCATTTCCTCAGCTAAAAGGAAAAAAAGTCAATGTTGTTATCTGGACAACGACACCATGGACACTTCCGGCTAACCTTGCTATCTGTCTCAATCCGTCTTTTGTTTATTCTGTTGTTGAAACGAAAGAGGGGGAACTACTTTTACTTGCAAAAGAGATGGTTGAAGGTGTTATGGCAAACTTTGGCTATGACGGGTATTCAACCCTTGCCGAGATAGATGCACCTGAACTTGAAAATAAAGAATGCCGGCACCCGTTTTATGATAGAACATCAAAGATTATTCTGGGTGATCATGTAACGACAGAAGCTGGTACAGGCTGCGTTCATACAGCGCCTGGTCATGGTTCTGATGACTATATTGCAGGCCTTAAATATGGTCTTGAGCCCTATTCACCTGTCGGCGATAACGGCTGTTTTGTTGAAGACCTTGAACTCTTTTCGGGTCAGTTTATTCTGAAGGCAAATAAAGAGATTATCGCACTTCTTGAAGAGAATGGTTTTCTTGTAAAACAAGCTGATATGTCTCATTCATATCCGCATTGCTGGCGATGTAAAAAACCGGTTATCTTTAGAGCAACACCTCAGTGGTTCATCTCCATGGATAATACGGATCTTAGAAAAAAAGCATTGACTGAAATTGATAATGTTAAGTGGATTCCTGCATGGGGTCGTGATCGAATTTACAGTATGATAGAAAATCGTCCTGACTGGTGCGTTTCAAGACAACGGTCATGGGGTGTTCCGATTCCGGTTTATTATTGTGAAAAATGTGAGGAAATACACGTCACTGATGCTTCCGTTGATAAAATATACACTCTTTTTAAAGAACACGGTGCAGATATCTGGTTTGAAAGTGAAGCAAAAGATTTAATGCCTGATAATTCAGTGTGTGCACATTGCGGCCATACTGAATTCAAAAAAGATACCAATATTCTCGATGTCTGGTTTGACTCTGGCGTTACCCATGCCGCTGTTCTTGCGGAAAGAGAAAATCTTGACCGCCCTGCAGATCTCTACCTAGAAGGAAGTGATCAGCACAGAGGCTGGTTCCATAGTTCGCTTCTCACATCTGTGGGAAGAACGGGTGTTGCTCCCTATAAATCAGTTTTAACACACGGTTTTGTTGTTGATGCCAAAGGCCGTAAAATGTCTAAATCTGTTGGGAATGTAATTGCGCCTAAAAAGATTATAGATCAGTATGGCGTTGAAATCCTTCGGCTCTGGGTTGCCGCTTCAGATTATAGAGACGATATCCGGATTTCTGATAATATTGTAAAGCAGCTCAGTGATGCATATAGACGTATTAGAAATACCTGCCGATACCTTCTGGGTAACCTGAGTGATTTTAACCCGGCAACAGACATGGTTGACTATGAATCACTAACAGATATCGATAAATTTACACTGCATAAACTGGGTAAACTGGTTGAAAAAGGCCTTAAATCATATGATACTTATGAGTTTCATACGATATACCATGCGCTTTCAAATTTCTGTACAGTAGATCTTTCATCCTTCTATCTTGATATTGCGAAAGACTCGCTTTATGTCCTGCCTGAAAATGCACCTGGCAGACGCGGTATTCAGACAGTCCTCTATAAACTGGTTGATGCTATTGCAAAGCTGATGGCTCCGATTCTGCCGTTTACATCTGAAGAAGTATGGGGAAGTATGCCTGGTTTTGACGGAAAGGCAGAGAGTATTCATCTTGCAGAACAGACTGTGGTTGATCCTGCATGGGAAAATGATGCCCTCGTTGCAAAATGGGAAGCGATACTCGCAGTGAGAGGTGACGTTACAAAAGCACTGGAAGCGGCACGTGTTAAAAAGTTGATCGGTCATCCTCTGGATGCATCTGTTAATATAAAGGTCGTCGGTCTGCATGCAGATATTTTAGGCGAATATAAAGATATTCTGAAAGACCTCTTTATTGTTTCGGCAGCACAGCTGGTCGATTCAGTGAGTGGTGATGTCTATCAGAGTGAAGATATCGAAGGGCTTTCAATTGAGATTCAGAAAGCGCCGGGCGAAAAATGTGGACGATGCTGGACCTATGATGTCAGTACAGGATCGAATGAAAAATATGAGAATGCCTGTGAAAGATGTTGTAATGCGCTAGATGAAATAGGGATAACGAATGACTAAAGACAAAATATTGAGGTTGCTGATCGTAGGTGGTGTAATCATTTTGATTGACCAGATTACAAAATTGTATATTCATACCAGTTATGCCATGGGATCTGTTAAAACGGTAATACCCGGTTTCTTCAATATCGTTCATTATCATAACCCCGGCGGTGCTTTTGGCCTTTTTGCCGGGCAGAGTCAGATTGTAAGAGTCCTTGTTTTTCTGGTGATATCAATCATTGCAACAGGGTTTATTCTCTGGCTTTATCGGAGTATTCCCAAAACCCATCCCATGCTTGCAAATGCCCTTGCCTTGATTTTTGGCGGTGCTGTTGGCAATTTGATAGACAGGATACGTATGGGTGAGGTCGACGACTTTCTTGACGTTTATATTATGAATTATCATTGGCCGGCATTTAATATTGCTGACAGTGCAATCTGTATCGGGGTTGGGATATTTATTTTCCATATGATATTTAAGAAAATCCCGGAAGAATTGATGTAGCAGCTTATTATGACTGATCAGGTTGAGGTGGAATTTCTATGTACCCGGTTTTATTTGAAGTAAATATTTTAGTGATCCATACATATGGTTTTTTTATTGCTCTTGCCTTTCTTTGCGCAATATTTATATCAAAACGCGAAGCAGCACTTGTTGGTGCAGATTCCCAAAAAATAGGTGATCTGATATTCTGGATACTGATTGCAGCCATTGTTGGGTCAAGGTTGTTTTATGTTGTCATATACAGGGAAAAATATTTTCCGGGTAACTTTTTTGATGTGTTTAAGATCTGGGAAGGCGGCCTTGTTTTTTATGGCGGATTTATTGGTGCTGTCGTGGTTGCCATCTGGTTTCTTACCAGAAATAAAATGCGTGTATGGCGAGCCGGTGATATTATAACACCCGCTATCCCTTTCGGACATTTTTTAGGAAGACTCGGGTGCTTTTCTGCAGGATGCTGCCATGGGAAAGAATGTACGCTGCCATGGGCTGTTGTTTTTACACATCCTCAAACATTAGCTGAAAAAGGGGTTTCTGTTCACCCAACACAGTTATACGAATCATTTGCAAACCTTATAATTTTTTCACTGATTATGTATTTTAAGCGGTATAAAAAATTTGATGGACAGGTTTTCTGGACCTATGTCATTATTTACGCCATAACACGCTCAATTATAGAGATGTTCAGAGGTGATTTCAGGGGGGCTGAAATTCTTGGCATACTCTCTACGTCACAATCAATTGCCTGTGTTCTTTTTGCCATTGCTGTTGCAATGCTGATTATTTTAAAGATAAGATCGGATAACGAAAATAAGGGTGAGCAAAAGCCTGTCTGATACGATACAAAATGATGGGCGACATGCCTTACTAAACCGGATATAACGCTGTGCCTCAACGCCGGCGTTATTTTTTTTTGAACAGGTTTGAATATTATGACTGAAATTCACTACAAAGAGGCCGCCGGATACATTGAGGGACTTGCTGAAAATGGTTTTTCCACAGTGTTTCTTATTTATGGGGAAGAATATCTTTATAAATCTGTCTTTCAGTCACTTTTGGACAGAATGGTCCCAAAGGAAAAACGGAGTCTTGGCTATGAACCTGTTGATGGTGAAAGCGAGCGTATTTCAGATGTTATTGAACGGCTAAATACATTCTCCTTAATGCCGGGCAGAAAAGTTGTCGGACTATCTGATTCAAAAATATTTTATTCAAAAAGTGATGAAGCTGCAATTCTGACAAAGGCAAAAGATGCCTTTGATGAAGATGACAAACGTAAAGCATCCGGATATCTTAAATCACTTCTCTCTGTAAAGAATATCGGTTTTTCGGCTGTGCTTACAGAAAAAGGCAAAAAAGCATTAAAGTTTGTTGAAACATTTGGCAATGACGATACCTGGCTTAAAAACCTTGTCGCTTATTGTATTGACAACGGCATTGAAATTCCAGCCTTAGCCGATAATGCAAAAGTTTTGAGTGATGCAATTGAAAAAGGCTTTCCTGATGATCATCACCTGATCATTACAGCTGAACTCATAGATAAACGAAAGACCCTCTTTAAAACGATTCAGGCAAATGGTGTTATTATAGACTGTTCTGTCCCCAAGGGTGACAGAAAAGCAGATAAGGACCAACAGGCGGCAGTCCTTAGAGAAAATACCAGTCTGCTTTTATCCAAAGCCGGAAAACAGATTGCCCCGGATGCATATCGTTACCTGCTTGAGATGACGGGGTTTGATTTAAGAACGTTTACAGACAATCTTGAACGGCTTATCAATTACACCGGCCAGCGTAATACTATCACGGCTGAGGATGCTGCTGCGCTGACAAAACGAACGAAACAGGATCCAATCTATGAGTTGTCGGGTGCTGTTGCCGAACGAAATCTTGAAAAATCTCTTTTTTATGTTGGGAGTCTCCTTAAAAATTCTATTTTCCCCCTGCAGATTCTTGCAACGATCGTCAATCAGGTAAGGCGTCTTTTGATTGCCAGGGACTTTATTGAAACCCTGCCAAAGGGAACGTGGCGAAAAGGGATGGATTACAACAGTTTCAGAAGTCAGATCATGCCTGTTGTAAAGGATTATGATGCCGCTACAAAGAACAGTGTTGAAGAACGGGAAAAGAATCTGGCAGTTGAAGAGCCGGCTGGCAAAAAAGCTAAAAAGAAAAAAATTACAACGGATGTCATCCTTGCAAAAAATCCAAACAGTCCGTACCCGGTTTATCTGTTGCTGCAGAACGCAGAGAAGTATTCAATGGCGTCTTTGATAAATGCGGTTGAACATCTGAAGAATGCAGATCGCCGGCTTAAGAGTACCGGTGAGGATGCGCGTCTTGTAATCGATGATACGCTGATAAATATCTGCAAACAACAATGATGGCGTTGTAAAAAAGCTCATCTACTTCGATTTAGTGGTTGGCCAGGTTTTTGAAGTACCACACTCGCATATGGACTCTTTTCCATAGCCATCTATAGCTTTTTTACGAGAACATCAACAATAGGTTGAAATTGATTTTCTATTTCTTGCTTTACACGCCTTGTCAATAAAGAAAAAAAGGGTTAAACTCTAAATATGAGGTAATAAATGAAAAGCGATCTGAAACTGATTATTTTTATTTTAATAAACATTATTGCCTGCGCATATTTTTTTCTAAAAGACTTTATTGATTAATAGAACGAACCACCTGACGTACTATATATATACAATAATCTAATCCGGGAGGTATTATGGCGATCATAACTATTTCCAGACAAATCGGCAGTTTTGGTGATGAAATAGCAGAGCAGGTTGCAGATCAGCTGGGCTACCTCTTTGTTGAAAAGAGCAGGCTTTACGAGCTCGCATCTGATTTAAAAGGCGATTTCTCCAAGGAGATGGATGTTCTCTCCAAAGAAAGTAAACCCGGATTTTTTGATGCTTTTTTCACCCAGAGAACGACTTATTTTCATCTTATGGCATCGATGATTTATGACTTTGCGGGGCGAAATAATATTGTTGTAAAGGGCAGGGGCGGGCAGTTTTTATTACGCGATGTGCCGTTTGTCATTAATGCCAGAATTAAAGCACCTTTTGATTTAAGGGTTGAACGGGTGGCGAAGGCGCAGACTCTTGACGAAGATACAGCGGCATCTCTGGTTAAAAAATCTGACAATAGTTGTGAGGAATTCAATCGATATCTTTACAAAAAAAATATTGCTGATGATGCCTGGTATGATGTGATTTTTGATACTTCGAAAATTCCACAGGCAAATATCATCGATTTCATGATCAATGAAACGGTGAGGATTGAAAATGAAACACCTATGACGGAAGACGATAAAGCAAAGTATCGTTATCTGGCGCTTGAAAAACGGATTGAAATTGCTCTGATGAAAGAGATGGCTGATTCAAACTACCTTAAAGTTCATGTCAGAAAGGAAGGCCATGTTGTCATTGCAGGGTATATGTCGACTGAGTTTGAGAATGAGACAGCTGAAAGGATTGTCAAGGGTATTAAGGGAGTTGATAGTGTGGATAACAAAATCGTGGTATCACAATACCCCGTTAAACTCTGGCATTAAAAATCTAAAAAGAGCCCCGATTACTGCGTTACTCGATGTAGATGAACTACTACGCTGCGAAGCGAGTGCCCTTGGGGTGCAAATATCGAGATGCCTTGCACTCGAGCCCTTTTGGGTTTTTAATTTCTGTACGGAAATACTGCAGGGTAAGATGAATCCCAATTACAGGCTCGTGAAAAGAATGCCCGGGGAAATTACATATTCAATTGAAAACTTAATTGCCTGATAAGCCATCGAAAAACTGTACGTGCCTGCAAACTATCGTTCCCACGCTCCGCGTGGTAATGTTGTCAAGCCTGCCACACCATAAATTAATACTAAAGCCCTGTAATAAAGATCATTATTATATTAACATGAGAAAGATAAATTCAACGTATTCTCATTATGATCTGGAACATTTTTAGGTTTAGCTGTAGTCGGGTAGAGCCGAAAAACGCTGGAAATGCATTGATGTTTCCTTGACAAAAACGTTTGATAATTCATTATCGGTTCCCCGAAACCCGACATTCCAAACGATGGTGTTTTGATATATGACAACGGTGAAGTCTTTTGATGATAATGTTGTTTAAGCAGGATGGATTTATATGCAATACAAAAGGCTCTCATAACTGCGCACCAATTCTGCACGAAAAAGAAAATGTAGTCGTAGGGTGGGCTTTGCCCACCAAATAGCTCACATCCTTAATTTTATTTATAATACTAACTCCCCTCCGTACCTTTTCCCTTTGTTCAATAATCAGAGAAAAAATTTGATATGATGTGAAATAAGTCATAGTTATTTTTATTGAAATTTTGTATCCTGTTTTGCTGAAAATCTGCATTAATATAGTAAAAGAATACACCTGACGATTGTCGAACGATGGAAATGGGGAGATATAATGGCATTTTGTTCAAAATGTGCTTCGGGGTGGCGGCTGGTACAAAACTACGCTCAGTACTGCCGTTCTGCTGTTCGCGGTTGGAACAGCCCTGGCTTCAGTCGCAACTACCTGGGGTTTCGCCTTGCCAGGACTCCGTGAAACTTGTTTCACGGTTAATTTTTTTGTTTTTTTAGATTTTGAAGGGCAGAAAAAATGACAGACCCTGCTGTGGCATGGCCCGGAAGACGTCGTGGAGCCCGGAAAATTTGTGATAATTAGCAAAGATTATAAATTTTAAAGACCCTGAGAATCTTATTTAAATTCTGCGCCAATGACTGAAATTACGAGAACTGTAGTGACAGGGCTTGCCCCTGTCAATTGTGGTAATGTTCAGTATCTCTTGGATTTTGAACCAAAAATTATTTAAAATGGACGTTGACATTTCCGACATTTTTTATTTCTGGCTACATAATTTCGCATTATAAAAATGATTGTTTGGTGGAATGACAATGAGGTTTATCATTTTTGAATATATTATATTCATCTATGTCTCATGTGTACGCGTTGTAAAGGACATATTTCTGAATAATTTTTAACACGCTTCATCTCTTATATTGATGTTCTCGTTGTTGACAGGGGCAAGCCCTGTCACTACAGGATTGTCGGTGTTTTGGGCGATTCGGCAAAATAAATTTTGTCTGTCTTTTGAACAAATAGTGATAAAATAATATCCATTGGAGGAATAATCATATTTTCTCAGGCGTACTTGTTTTCGAGTTTGTTTTTCCAATATTTGCTCTTTTGATAAGTATTTTAACTTTTATTTCCGATCCAACCCGACAATCCCTGTGATTATTCTATTCCGCTTTTTCCCAGACATAAACACCTCTTGAGACATTTTTAATTTTCCCCTGACTTTTAAGACGGAATAAAACATTTCTCACTTTTTGAGCTTCAATACCTGCTTTATCAATCAGCTCGTATACCGGGATGCCTTTTTTCCTTTTACGGATGATTTCCTCTATAATTTCAATATTAGATTTTTTGACTTGTTTGCTTTTTTGTGAAGGTTTTTTAATGCTTTTAACAGATTTTTTAATTTTTTTTGGTTTTGCAGAAATAGTGGTGTCTCCAAGATTGATTCCAAAAAGATCAGATAGGCCTGACTCATCCTCGATGACACGTGAGGTCTTCTTTGCAGCTTTTGACAACAGGTCGTTTTTACTTTCCTTAACTGTTTCTGCCAGAAGATCGTTTATATTAACTTTTCTTAATAAAAAAAAGAGGCCGGGGTCTTTGTCCAGGCGTGCTCCTATGCCGTAAAGTGCGGCGGCAACATGTTTACACATGGTTGCCCAGTCCGGGCAGCTGCAGTCAAAACTGATTTCTTTTGGCGTTGGGAATAATCCGTCACCATCCTGGGTAAAAAATGTTCCAAGCTTTTTGGGGAATTTTCCGGCAAGCAATTGCTGGAGGCTATCCATTTTGCCCCTGGAATTCGTTTTTATTGCGGTCCAGTTTTTGGCTGGTATGGGCGCAATCTTAATGGAAACTGAATACGGCTTTGAAGAAGAACCCTGAATCAGAGCCACAACTTTTCCGGGCTTTATTTTAAGGTCTAAAACGGCACTGTGGCGTACATAGCTTCTGCCGCGGCCGATACGATTGCTGAAATCAGCGTATCGCTCCAGATTTTTGTTCCACTCTTTTCCCCACCATGTTGTTGCAAGAGCACTGCCTTCAATTACTATTGGCTGAATATCCGGGTTTTTCTTTTTTAACTGCTTTAGTTTTTTTTCTGCCTTTGCTTTTTTCTCCGCAACCGACACATATTTGGGAAAGCCATAATAACTCATACGATCTCCAACCTTGTTTTTATTATTACTACGGTAATGAGAGCTTAAACAGGTTTATCAGTCTGTTTGTATCCATTTCCGTAATCAGTGATTCTCCGGATTGAGAAATTACCTGATCTGCCAGTTCTTTTTTTTCTTCCAGCATCATGTCAATCTTTTCTTCAATGGTGCCTCGTGTAACGAACTTATGCACAACTACTTTTTTATCCTGACCGATTCTAAAAGCTCTGTCTGTTGCCTGATTCTCAACTGCAGGATTCCACCACCTGTCAAAGTGAACTACATGATTTGCTT
>JQIA01000779.1_pt1 | contig 16813 bp, 15 predicted proteins | sample 811431 | NCBI WGS metagenome assembly JQIA01 (sample SAMN02998118, study PRJNA258478) | marine sediment metagenome | biome: marine; feature: seafloor; material: sediment; isolation source: oil-polluted sediment collected from 3 locations (0.5 km, 0.7 km and 0.9 km)... | place: USA: Gulf of Mexico ...
GCACTTCAAGTCGTGTTAGTTGAGATTTGGTTGTCTCTGTTAACTTCTGGCTCCCTTTCATACTTACAAAGAAGCGATCAACCACATCAACAGCGCCTTCTTGTTCTTCTGATAGTCTCTTTTTACCGCCCGTGCTTGTTTCCAGCTTCTCGCTCACTCGTGCAATGAGCGGATCAATTTCAACGTCAGTATTAGAAGGGGCGCTAACGGCATTAACCTGCAGGTCTCTCAAACCAGATTGCAGCTCATCATGGCTCCATTTTGGTAATTTAAGCGCTTCTACACGCTCTTTTTCTGCCGCGGGGCTTAGTTTTTGCTTACTTTGTTCCAGTTTTTTAAATAAAGAATTAATGGTCGAGTAAGCATTTTTCGCTGCTTTTTGGTGTATTTTGAATTGAGAAACATCACTGTCACGTAGCCTGTTACTAGGCTGAAATGGAGGATCTAAAGATTGAACATTCTGGGTTTCCGGGGTGGGTTGCGGACGATGAGGCGTTGCCGTACGGCTTGGGCGAGGCTTAGCTACCGTCTTTTCTTTTATTTCTTCGTCAGAGGCTTGAGTGTAAGTCTTAGCAGGATTTTCATCTTGTCCTTTTTTTTCAGCAAGGTACTTACTTAAATCCAGCTCGGGTAAAATATTTTGGCGAATAAGAATTTGATTTAACGCCAGATATAGATCCCCCATATTCTTTATCACGCTATTATCAAACGTCCTAAAGACAACCTTGTCTGCCGATTTGGTAAAGTTAAGTGGCATTACCGTCTCACGAAACGCATAAACAATCAGCGCGGGCCCCAAAGGGTTATGGTAGCCCAGATGATTTACAACACCTACAACATCCAATCGCATTTTAAGCTGCAGTAGCGCCCCTCTATACTGGGTTTCTGCCTTAGTCACCATCACCTTGAACAGTAACCAATCTTCAAACTCGTTCTTTTCAATCAGGGAAAGGTCGGTAGCGTAGCTTTTAGCCTGCTCGCTCTGAGCCCGGCCAGGTTTTAATGGTGCAGCCACAGCGGCAAGTGTAAGCAAACGTATTTTTGAGTGTCTATCTTTTATGATGCCTGCTGCATCCATTAGCTCATTACAAAGCTGGTCACTGGATGCGTTATTTGCGGCGTGAACAAGAGCAGCATCTACATCAGAGAAGTAGCGTTCTAGTAAGGGTTCAAGATGCTCCGCGATGGCTTTATTGCATTGACGAATAATAAAAGCAGCCTGCCCTGTTTCACTATGAACGGTAGGTGCAGCGCTTTCCTGATTACCACAAAGCGTTAACATTGCATCGATGGCATCAATATCAACTTCAATGAAACACACCCCCATAGCACCTTGTATTAAGCGTACAGGGTGAACCACCACGCCGTGCTCTTTTTTCGATTCGGGGTCTATAAACAAGACCTTAACTTTTAAATCGGGGGATTTCTGAACCGCTTCACGTATAGACAAGGACACATCGTCATCATATTTTATAAACAAACCTTCGGCACAGAAGTCGGCAATATAACAGTGCCAATACTGCTCACCCGTTAAAGTTAGTTTTGCGGCAAGCTTAACAGGCCGACGGAGGCTCGTGCGCCGTTCCATGGTCATTTAGATAGAGTCTCTTTATACTGAAGTTAATATTACGTTCAAACTACTATTAATTACTAATTAGTATAGACATATTTTAACATTAGGTAGCAATGATCTGTAAACAAAAGTAAAGCTAACAAAGGTCTACAACAAAATAAGTATGAAAAAAAAAATTATTTTACTTTCAGGGGCTTTACTAGCCGCTTCGCTTGCAACCTCCGTCGTGTTACTACAGGGCTGCACCAGCTTTTCATATTATCAGCAAGCCATTGGAGGGCAGTATGAAATACTGAACCGTCGAGTTGAAATAGAAACCTTAATCAGTAACAAAGACACGCCTAAAAAGCTAAAGAAAAAGCTTGAAACCGTGCTTCAGGTAAACGAATTTTCTAAAAATGAGATGGCTATGGATGCGGGTAGTAATTACTCTCAGTATAGTGATTTGCAACGTGACTATGTAGTTTGGAATGTATCTGCCAGCCCTGAACTTTCTCTTACCCCTCACCAATGGTGCTACCCCATTGTTGGCTGCCAAAGCTACCGAGGGTATTTTCATCAGAAAATGGCTGAAGAAGAAGCCGCTAACTTACAGCAACAGGGGTATGACACATGGGTGGGAGGTGTTTCAGCTTATTCAACATTGGGTTGGTTTGAAGACCCTGTTTTAAATACCTTTGTTTTCAGAAATGATGCAGACTTAGCGGCCCTTCTTATTCACGAACTCAGCCATCAAATACTCTATATAAAAGACGATACAGCGTTTAATGAAAGCTTTGCCACTGCGGTAGAAATTGAAGGATTAAAGCGTTGGCTAAAAAAAATTGGGCAAGAACAATTGTTAATCGCCTACCAGCAAAAGAGAGAAGAAAAAGCCTTTTTTATTGAAACGGTCACAGCCACAACCGAACAATTAAAAACGATTTATAAGTCTGACCTGAGTGAAGATGACAAAAAAATAAAAAAAGGACAGATTATTTCTACATTGAAAGTGGACTATAAAATAGCCATTACAGAAAAATCTTTACGGGGTTACTACGCTCATTGGTTTAACGAGGTTAACAACGCCAAGCTAGCAGCAATATCTAACTACTATACTTATGTTCCTGCTTTTAGTGCCATGATTGCTGAGGCTAATGGAGATATGGCCGCGTTTTACAATCAAGCAAAAATACTAAGCGAACGAAATAAGAAAGATCGAAATAAAATACTGGAAACGCTGCTGTTAGCAAAATAACACGTTTATTTAAGCACGTATTCTGCAGAAACATACTCATAACCCAAGTCTCTAGCCACGGGTTCGCAGGTCACCTTACCTTTGTAAATGTTTAAACCATTACGAAGGTGAGCATCATCCAACAAAGCAACATCATACCCTTTGTTGGCTAAAGCAACTATGTAAGGCAAAGTTGAGTTAGTTAAAGCAAAGGTTGCTGTTCTAGCCACACCACCCGGCATATTCGCCACACAATAGTGCACAATTCCATCGACATTATAAGTGGGGTCTTGATGGGTTGTAGCTTTACTGGTTTCAAAACAGCCCCCCTGATCAATCGCAACATCAACCAACACGGCGCCAGGCTTCATTTTGGCTAACGTAGCACGTTTAACCAACTTAGGAGCCGCTGCCCCTGGAATTAACACCGCACCTACAACAAGGTCAGCACTGAAAACGGATGCTTCAACTGACTCTACCGTTGAATAGAGCGTTTTTAATCGTGGACCATAAAGATTATCAAGCACTTTCAAGCGATCAATTGACCTATCCAGCACCACCACATCAGCGCCTAAGCCCATAGCCATGCGCGCCGCATTTTCGCCCACAACACCTCCGCCTATAACAACCACTTTACCAGGCTCCACTCCTGGAACCCCCCCTAACAAAGTGCCGTTTCCGCCTTGTGCTTTTTCTAAAGTATGCGCCCCAGCCTGAATAGCCATGCGCCCTGCTACTTCGCTCATAGGTGCAAGTAGTGGCAAGCCTCCTTGATTATCCGTTACCGTTTCATATGCCACCGCCACTGCACCCGATTCAATTAATAACTTTGTCTGATTGGGGTCTGGTGCAAGATGAAGATAAGTAAATAACAGCTGTCCGGGGCGTAGCATGGCGCACTCTTGGGGCTGAGGCTCTTTCACTTTTACAATCATATCTGCAGTCGAAAAAATTTCTTCAGCCGTATCAATCAGCACCGCACCAGCCGCCTCATAAAGCGAGTTAGTCAAGCCAATAGCTGTTCCGCCATCCCGCTGAACTAAAACCTTATGCCCTTGATGCACAAGTTCTCGTACGCCTGCAGGGGTCATCCCTATACGATACTCGTGATTTTTAATCTCTTTAGGTACGCCAATAATCATGCTAATACTCCTCAGATACAAGACAACTGTATATAATATCTCTCACAAACATGAATACAGTATAGAGGGTCATTGGCAATCATAAGTAAATTACGGCATAACATAATGAAGAATGGCAAAATAGTGAAGCGCGCTGCCTAAAATAACAAATATATGCCAAATAACATGATTAAGCGGGAGGGACTCCCATAAGAAAAATATAACACCAATGGTATAAGCCAAGCCTCCGGCAACCAACAATAAGAGTCCGTTTGCTTCCATGCTTTCATAAAGGGAGTAACCGGCCACTACAATCATCCACCCCATCACTAAATACGCGAGGGTGCTAAGCACTCGATACCGGTCACCCAAAAAACCTTTAACCACCATGCCTATAATCGCCATTGACCACTCAATACCAAAAATGGTCCACCCCCACTCTCCATTCAAGGCGAGCAGTGTGAGTGGCGTGTAGGTACCTGCAATAACCAAATAAATCGCACAGTAATCACAAATAAGGAAGAACTGCTTCCATTTGAGCGAGGTCGCACCGTGATAGAGAGACGATGCACTGTACAATAACACCAACGAAGTGCCATAAACCGCACTACTGACTATGTGCAATGCATTACCATTTAAACTGGCATAAACAACAATGACAGCTAAACCAGCCACACTTAAAGCGGTGCCTAAGCTATGAGTAAAAGTGTTCCAAAATTCTTCCTGCTGTGTCTGACCGGAGATCGGGCAAACACCCGCCATATTTTCCATATCAATTACCTCATCAGCGTTTCACCTATCCAAATAATAGATGAGCACTTTGAGTGTCATTGTTTTATATGACAGTTCGATTTAAATATAACTATAGTTTAATGAACAACGTTCGAACTAGATTGCGATGCCACGACTTTTTAAATAAGCAGGAGGACAAGAAGCACATTGCTCAAACTCACTGTGATCATGAGAGCAAAACAACGTGATATCTGAGCGTTCTGTTTTTAAAGCCCGTAATCGCTTTTGATTATAAATTCGCTCGGCTCGATTGGTTTCATCAATCATTTGAGTCAGTGATAAGCCTGGTGTACAACGTGGTTTTGCCAGCGACATTTCATCATGATAAAAATAGGCATCACCACAATGTAAAATCCAACCTTCAGTAGTAGGCACCGCCACACCACAATGACCACGACTATGGCCATGTAGCGGAACCAATAAAAGATCTTGCAATCGCTCACCCAGTACCTGAACACTTTCAAAACCAAGCCAGCGTTCGCCTTCAAAACGATGAAGTTGCCAATCAGGATTATGATTCCACATTTGACGTCTGTAACGCACCGATTCTATAAAGGAGCACGGTTCTGTTGCCGCGCTGTATTCTTTCTCGTGAAGGTGAACTTTGGCCTTAGGGAAATCAACAATGCCACCCGCATGGTCTGGATCTAGATGAGTTAATATAATGTGCCGAACGTCATCCCGCTTAAAACCTAACTTTTCTATTTGATACAACGCCGTTTGAGCAGGGTCCATCACGGGGTTCATTGCTCTTTTTATAACTAAGCCCATACGCGAAGCACTTTGCATGTCTTCAACACCAAAGCCGGTATCAACCAGTATTAATCCTTCGTTCGATTCAATAAGAAGACAGTGACACGAAAGAAGGCCTTTCTCAAACAGTCCCCCTTTGCCATTAATGAACTTAGCCCCTTGAGGACACAGCGTTGCACAATTTAAGTGATGAATTCGGTAAGCCATTTAGCCTCTCAAATAAAACAAAAAGAAGAAATAAAAAGCACTATCACTTAATTGTACAAAAGTATCAATATATGAAGATCGCTATTGAGAGGTGCTTCCATGTGAAGGGGGAGGTACAGGGCCTCGTCTGCCTTTTGCTTTTATAAATAGCTTCCAGACAAGGTCTTCTTTATAAATTTTATCTACTGCTTTTTTAAGGTCGGGGGTTAACGCTTGATACCTCGACTTATTAGAAAGGTGAAGCCACCACTCCTTTTTATGTAAAACAAAAGGTTCACCCCATATTTTAGATTCAAGGCCTAAATTATACAGTGCTTCTTCCAGTCCAGACTGCGAACCAATAATGGCATCTACTCGATTCACATTCATCATCTTTAGACCGCTTTCATAATTAATAACTGTAAATTTATTCAGGTTAGTATCTGAATCAAAACGAGGTTCAAAATTTGCACGCCTCACCACCGCAATATTACTAAGAGAATAAAGGTCTTCATAAGAACGAATACTAAATTTTTTAGTTGGAATAATAAGAACTTTAGATTTAGATATTTCACCAATATATGTGACATAAGACTTTAATGCGGTATTTTTAAATATAATAGCAAGATCCAAATCTCCACGTTTCAAGCTCTCAATAACACGAGGGTATGGGTAGTAAATAATGTTAATTTTAACCTTTAGCTCTTTTTCTAACAGCTTAAAAATATCTACCACAACCCCACGGTCAACATTCTCTTTAGGGTATGCAAAAGGAGGGAAAGGCGGCAGCCCAACACGCAGTATAGGCAACTCAGAATATATTTCGTCTGCGCGTGAAAAAAACGAGAGGCAAAACGCCAATAAAAATACAACCCATCGTAGTTTCATGTAACCCTTATCATCAGAAAAATTTACCTCTTAATAATCTAGCTCTAAGCCCATGTTTGTCAATATAGATTGGTTCTCATGTAATAAGTTAACACTTTTAAAAATCAACAGGAGATAACACCGTGAGTTAAATAGCATTGTATTTATCCTGATACTGCACTTTAAGTCAGACGACTCATTGACCCGATAAGGTTTCATTCACCCGCGTAGTCATGCGAATAATTTGAGGCCAGTCATAAGAAACAATATCTTGCCCATGCGCTAAGTTATTGCGTAAAGATTCAATCTCTTTAATAGCCATCTTAGCCTCTCGTCTTGAACTATAACCAAATCGCTCTAAGTGAGTAGGATCATCAAGTAAAATGAGGGCTTTATCAGATAGCTGCATACAATCCAGTAGTTCACACTGCTGCCCTCGCCTTTCTCGCTCTTCCTTAAGTTCCTTCGCTTTAGCCAACCGGGCCGGGGTTGCAAGCTTAACCCAATCACCGCCTGGCCAGGTCAGCTTAATCTGTTCCGCAATATATTGTTCCATTAAAGTGATCATACCGAACAGCCACATGCGAACCACGGGCTTTTGAATATCATTTCTGGAGATAACACCGGCGACCCTGCCCATACTGGTAACAAAGCAAAACTGGTGATGCACCAGAACAGCTATAACACTTAATAACGGTGTATCGATATCAACCAGTTGCGCATCCATAAATCGTCGTTTAAGGCAGGCAGGCTTACTGTTTGTTTCATCCAATAACACGTACCCATTTACAAAACCGTCTTTTCTTAAACCGATGACAGACATAAGATTACTATTTATGTGGTACAGCAATGCTCTTTCGGTAAGGTCCCACTCATAAGAAGGTAATGATTCTGCAATATCTCTGGCGCAAAACATTTCGCCAAATACTCGTTGTAGTTTTCGTGTTGAAAACAAGTCTTTTGTAGCGTGAGTGCTTCCTGGGTCTATCCAGGAAATCTCCGTATGTGGGGGAATAGACCACTTATCAGCCCATTTTTCACATAGGCGCTCAGCCCGCTCATAAAGTCGCTCATCTCCATCAACCAGGTGGGGTAATAACTGTTGCATCTCCATTACAAACACGCGCCCAAAACGTTCATCGTGCTTACAAATATCGGCACAGTTATCCATTAGATCAGCAAGCTTTATGGTTTTAGCTGCGGGAGAGGCTTGACTAAGGTGCCCACGATCTATGCCTTTACGCTGGGCTCTACTACCATCACTGGGGCGGCTCACATCGGTAAGGTCAAAAACAAACTGCACTACCCGAGAACCAAAGTTTAGCTCAATGTCTTCAAACGTTGCAGAGGTATCTTCAACCGTGTCATGCAACCAGGCCGCTGCGATAATTTCCGGATCATCCGTTACTTCAGATACTGCTTGAGCTACTCGTTTAAGGTGAACCTGATAAGGCTGTTTGGTGTACTTCCTTAAATGGTTTATTTGCGTATGAGCCTGGGTGGCAAAATGCTGCGCTGACTTGACTAGCTGTTCCATTATTCGACCTAATCAAAATAAATTAGTTTAAGTAGATCCTACAGGCTATTTTTCTCCTTTGCATTACCAATGAACAGAAAACAGCTCATGTGACTTTGCAAAAAAACCATGTTAGAGTAATTGCTCTACATTATAAATTTAAGCACTTAATTTAAATTCAAGTTACCATGTAACAACACTATGTTCGAGAAGCCCAAATAAAAGGTTTAAAAAATGCTATTTTCACTACAGGTAAAAGGTTATCAAGGTTTAATGAGCGCAATGAAGCTGGCGGCGAAAGTAGTTCCAATGCCTAAGCCTACATTATTTACAGGGGTAGACTCATCCCTTGAGCTTTGCGATGCTATTGCGCAAATGGGCACAAAGAAAGTCATGATTGTGACTGACGCTGTATTGGTAAAGTTAGGCGTTCTGAATAAAATTCAGGATAGACTCACAGAGAATGGCATTCAATTTGTAATTTATGATGGTGTTTTACCTGACCCAACATATGACCAGGTAGAAACAGGCCTTGGTATTTATAAAACAACACAGTGTGAAGCAATTCTTGCTATTGGTGGCGGCTCTCCAATCGATGCCGCTAAAGTGATTGCAGCTCGTGCAACCAACAACCGCTCTATCAAAAAGCTGGCGGGTATGTTTAAAGTATGGACTGCACCTGCACCATTATTCGCAATACCTACTACAGCCGGTACAGGCTCTGAAGTAACGATTGCGGCGGTTGTTTCTGACCCGATTACTCACCAGAAAACACCACTCATCGACCCTAAGCTTGTACCTATGGTTGCAGCGCTTGATGCAGGCCTTATGACAGGCCTTCCTGCTCACGTAACATCGGCAACAGGAATGGATGCATTAACACATGCTGTTGAAGCGTACATTTCAATGAACGCTTCTGCCGACACCGATGGTTATGCTATTGCAGCAACACGTCTTATTATGGAAAACCTGAGTACTGCAGTAAATAAAGGCAGCGACCTGAAAGCACGTCAAAACATGGCGCTGGCATCTTACTACGCAGGCCTTGCATTTACTAAAGCTAGCTTGGGTTATGTTCACGCTATCTCTCATAACTTTGGCGCGAAGTACTCTACTCCTCACGGTTTGGGTAACGCCATTGTACTGCCTTACGTGCTTGATTATTCAAAAGAAGAAATCAATGACCGTTTAGCCAATCTTGCTGAAGTGAGCGGTTTGAAAACAGGTTCTGAAACTAACTCAGAACTGGCACAAAAGTTTATTGATAAAATCCGCACGATGCTAAAAGAGTTCAATATCCCAGAGAAATTAGACGCATTAAAAGAAGAAGACATTCCAAGTATTGCTAAACTTGCACTAAAAGAAGCGCATTACAACTACCCTGTTCCTAAGTATATGGACCAGGATGCTTGTGAGAAGTTTATTCAACAAATGGTTGCGTAAATAAGCTTATGACCTTCGTCTACTAAAATAGACGAAGGTCATGTACACCCCCTTCAAAACAGATTAAATTCAGCCTTTAACTCCCCCCCTCTTATTGTTACTCAGTAGAAAAATAAAGGCATCAGTATGATATTTAATCCATGTACGGGGTCGTGCACAGACGACGGCACTCACTGTAAAGGCTGCGATAGAGCACATGAAGACATTGCAGCAATGAAAAAACTAGTAGGTGAAGTTGTTAGTTTTGCTCAGGAAAAGGGCTATGAAAACCCTGAAGAATTTGCGGAGTCATTCGGTAAAAACGTACGTTATAAGCTTTTAAACCCTTAATAAACTTCTGGAATAAAATTCTGATCGGATAACGGTGGCCGTACATAACCTATCGCTTCTTGCCGCTCTGGCAACTCCACCGGTTTAGGCGATAAGTCTTCATAGTCAATCATACTTAATAAGTGACTAATCACATTTAATCTGGCCCTCTTTTTATTATCTCCATCTACCACATACCAAGGCGCTTGCTTAATATCTGTATGGGCAAACATTTTATCTTTTGCTTTGGAGTACTCAACCCATTTAGCTCGGGACTGCAAATCCATCGCACTGAGTTTCCAGTGTTTGGTAGGGTGAAATATACGTCCCTGAAAGCGCTTTTCTTGCTCTTCATCACTCACTGAAAACCAATACTTAATCAAAATTGTGCCTGAGCGCACCAACATACGTTCAAATTCAGGACAAGAACGCATAAACTCCAGGTATTCCTCATCATTACAAAACCCCATAACCCGCTCTACACCTGCGCGGTTATACCAACTACGGTCAAGCAGTACCATCTCACCTGCCGCCGGTAAATGCTGTACATAACGTTGAAAATACCACTGCGTTTTTTCACGATCTGTAGGCGCTGGTAATGCAACAACACGACAAACACGAGGGTTCAGCGTTTCGGTAATGCGTTTAATACTTCCGCCTTTTCCTGCGGCATCTCGCCCTTCAAAAAGCACAACAACTTTAAGGCCTTTATGCTTAATCCACTCTTGCAGCTTAACCAACTCAACCTGTAGCCGCGCTAATTCAGACTCATAATGCTTTTTTTTAATTTTTATGGGTTTGCTTTTTTTAGCAACCTTAGCTTTAGTCTTTGACATCAACAAATCCTCGTCTTTTCTCTTCTCTTCTCTTATATAAGGAAGGGCAACTGTTTCTACCTTCATAATACCTATTTCTAGCTACAAAGACATTACCCTCTAGGCTTTTGCGACTCTGACTCCAACTTTATGCCACTAACCGCAAACTTAACCCATTTCTGCAGCCCCTTACCAAACAATGCATCAATAAACTGGCCAAATAGCTTATATTTAGCACGCGTATAGGGGTACCAATTAGCTTCAATTTTAGCACTTTGTTTATCAACCAATATCGCTTTTGATTGTGTCATACCGTACAAACCTTCGGCCCCTTTAACTCGCCCAAAACCACTTTGCTTCGTACCTCCAAAGGGCAGTGCAGGGTTGCCTTCGGTAAGCATCACATTGTTAATTGATACAGCACCAACCTCCAATGCTCTTGCAACGCGTTCCGCTCTTTTCAAGTCTTTACTCCAAACACTCGCACTTAAGCCAAAGTCAGTATTGTTTGACTCGTCAATCACCTCTTGTTCACTATTGAAAGGAGAAACAGTAATAACCGGACCAAACGTTTCTTCACTGACTACGGTCATATCGGCGGTAGCACTTTCAATAATAGTAGGCATATAGAATGGCATATCATCCGATAATAACTCGCCACCAGTAACAACATCTGCACCGGCTTTTTTAGCCTCATCAACTTGTTTGCGAATAATATCTAGCTGAAAACCAGCGGTAATGCCTCCTATGTCGGCATCCCCTTCATCACCCGCATTAAGCACCAGTTTGGCGGTTTCTTCTTTAAGCTTGTTTACAAATTCCTGATAAATACCCTGCTGAACATAAACTCGCTCCACTGATGTACAAGACTGCCCCGCATTGGTCATAGCCCCCCACAAACACCCTGCGACCGTCCTGGCAATATTCACATCATCAAACACAATCATCTGGTCTTTACCGCCCAGCTCAAGCTCAACGGGTATTAAATAATTTGCAGCCTGACTCAGAATTTTTTTACCTGTTCTGGCGCTGCCTGTGAAAAATATTTTTACAGGTCGTTGATCAATTAGTTTTTGTGCCGTAGTGCCGCTACCGTAAACAACTTTCACACAACGCTGCAACAAAGGTGATGCCTTTATCAACGCTTCAATCAGGCCATTTAAAGGCGTTACTTCGGAAGGTTTAAACACAACCGTATTACCTGCGGCCAACGCCGTAAAGATACCCACCATGGCAATATTAAAGGGATAATTCCATGGGGCAATAATCAGTACAGGGCCTAATGCTTCATGAAATATCTTTGATGTTTTACCCATTAATGAAATCGGTGTTGATACTTTTTCATCTGCTAGAATTTTAGGCGCGTTACTAATTATCCAGTCGGCATAATCAAGTACACCCATCACTTCAGACACCACCGCATCGGTGCGAGATTTACCCGTTTCAAGTACTACTTTATCGACTATTTTTTCACGATTTTCAAAAATAGCATCCCGTATTTTTTTTAACTCGGCAACACGTTCTTTAACCGTTGTTTTTTTAAGGTTTTTAAATTCTTCTCGTGCATTATCGTAGATCGCTTTAATTTGCTCAGCACTGGTTTCATTAATTTCATAAAGCGTTTCTAATGTGATGCTGTTTTTCACTGCAATTGCATTCATTGCCCTGCACTCCCTTTTAATTCTTCTTTTTCATAACTAACCGGTTCACAATGCACTTGATACCCCATCGCTTCATGCACTAAAGGGCCCTGATAAAACTCAGACGTTTTGTTTGAATAGTACAGGCTAAATACGACCCCTTTAATTCCAATACTCAACAACCGTAATAAGCCAGCAATAGGCTCGGGAAAACGACTATCTTTGTCCACTAAATTTAATATCCCACGAATAACAAACACAGGGGCAATGCTAAACACTTTCATTAATAGCTTAAAATCTTTTACATCAGCAGTCGGTGTTGAAGCCATCAATTCATCTATATGACTCACACAACCCGTTTGGGAAAATGACGGTAGACCATAACCGCCAGGCACAACAATATCGCCCACTCGACTTAATCCACGCAACTCAGTTTGGCTTAAATATTTCGACATTAGACTTGCACCCCCACGAGCGGTGATTGTTTTTTCTTAGTGTTTTCACGCTTCATACCGCACTCAGCAAGAATATGTTCACTGGCTTTCTGGGCTAAGGCCATAATACTTAAGGACGGGTTAATACCTGGCGCAGAGGGGAATATTGAGGAGTCGGCGATAAATAAATTAGGGTGATCATGTACCTGAAAAGACTCATTAACCACAGAGCTTTTACCCTCTTTTCCCAAGGTGCAACCACCCATTAGGTGAAGACCAATTTTAATGGGTGATTTCATGATCTCTTTCGCCCCTACTGAGGTAAAAATATCTTCAACCACTTGCAAGCCTGCATTCGCCCGCTGCCAATCAGCATCGGCCATTTTCTTTTTAATTTTTAAACGACCTGTTTTATCAATATCAATTTTACCTGCGGTGGCATCTCTTACCGCGACCTCTATACAGGCCATGTTTCGGTATTTCTGCATGAACGCTTGATGATCAAGACCAAAACCAGGTTTTAATAATGAAATAGCTATAGGCCCTGCAAATACATTCTCCAGCTTGAAACCTTGTTCTCGAAAACGAGGATCTTGAGACTTCACAGACTGAAAAGCCCCCTTATGGGAGTCAACAATTTCATCAAACAAAGCGATATTCATAAACTGGGGGTGACAGGTGAAGTTATCACCCAGAGCAGGTAACTTATCTTTAAAGCCTGACTTTAGTAACATTTGAGTTGTGCCTAATGAACCTCCGGCAACAATACATCTACGACCATAAACCTGACGGGTATTACCTCTTTGCTCACCAAACACACTCACCAAATTTGTGCCATGAACAATTTGAGAGACATTAAACTCTGTTTCAACTTCAAGCCCATGCTCTCTAGCCATCTTGATGTAGGTAACCAAAGTACTCTGCTTCGACTCCCTTGTGCAGCCGCCTAAACAGACAATACAATCATTGCCTTCACCACAATCACTCTGCCCTCGGCGAAGAGGCGCCCAGTCCATGCCGCATTTTTCAAAACCTTCGACATAAAGCTCTGCGTTACGGTTCCAGTCGCTTTTCTCCATGGTATGCAGCGATAGTTTTGATTCAACTTCATCATAATACTGAGCCATGGCTTCCGTGCTGAAAAAATCAACACCGGTACGATCTCGCCAATCATCAAAGGCATTGTCATCAAACCGGTCTAATAAACACTGATTGATAATACTGCCACCACCTAGTGTTTTGCCCCTTAAAAATAGCAAGCTAGCATCTGTAGTGGTATCCATACCGCCATTCCACATTAATGATGTATTAGCGTTAAGTTCGTTACCTGGAAATGTTTTTGGGGTAAACTCTTTCCCAGCCTCAAGCATCAAACAGCGAGCACCGGCCTTACATAAATTGTAAGCCAGCACAGCACCTGATGGGCCTGAACCAATAATCACAAAATCAAATATATCTGCCACGAGACCATTCCCTATTTTAAATAAACGACTTGCCCTGACCACGATAGGTCATGCAGTTTGTTTCTATTTTGCCATCTCGAATTAACACTAATTCATTAAACCGCTCACAAAGTTCACCCGCTTTACCGTGGCGGAAAAACACTGGATCACCATGGGATAGCCCGCTTGCTTTCAATGGCGTTTGCACTTCGCCTGCCCCTTCATGTTCATCCAGTTCAATACCTTCTGGTAAATAGGGTTTAGGTGCTTTTTCTATCCCTACCCCTCCTGATGCGATGTACCCACCACCACTGCACGTCACATAACCGTTACCTGGCACCCGTGAAACTTCCAAAGCAAAACCCGCGGCGGGTTGGTAATGAAACTCACTGTAATAATCGAATAAATGAGGACTATAAAACCCGGAACCCACCGCGATTTCGGTTACTGAGGGATCATTTTTAGTTGAACCAATACTCCCGGTTCCTCCCCCATTCACAAAACGCAATTTTGCCCCTGCTCGCTCCAAAGCACGAACCACAGAAACACGTCGTCTGGTGATTTGAGGGATTGAATAACGCTTTAACCAAGGTACAACTGAGTTCTGTAAATGCTTACCTGGTAGTTTTTCACCAACGCCTGCAATTTGTGCTTCATAACCCATCACACCATCGAGTCTGACCCCTTTGGTTTTCGTAATAGTGTTATAAAGTGAGACCGCTTGTTTTGGTTTTGTGATGGGCGAGCGTCGAACCCCAAAGTAGACACCCGGTATACGAATCGACATATCAACTTCCATGCAAACAGGCTGAATAACACCCAGTCGTTCAGCTACTTCATCAATACATTTAACATGGGCTTCTGAATCCACCATTAGAACGATGGTTTTTCCGGATTTTGTCGCTTTACATACCGATTCAATGGCAGAAACTTGCATAGATGGGTACGCCACCAGCAAGTCATCAATGCCTTGATCCGCAAGAAAAACAGCCTCATCAGGGTGAAAGCACATCACCCCTTGAAACTGATCAGAGAATGCCAACAATCGTTTAATGATATCAACACTACGAAGTGACTTAGAAACCACTCTCACGGGCTTGCTACCCGCTCGCTGCAGAACCGCCTGAGCATTCTGCTCCAGCAGATCAAGGTCAACATAAGCCAGCGGTAATTGCTGGCCCTTTATGCATTGGCTGTAACTTTGGTAATCCATCATATTTCGCCAAACTTCCAGCGTAGGCCAACAGCAAGAGAGGTAAATTGATTTTCAACGTTAGCATCTGTTGTGGCGGCATCACCAAATATAGAGGCATTACCCTGACTCGTATCTCGATCAAATGATAAGGTATGCTGTAAACCCGCATCCACAGTAATCGTTTCTGTGGGCTCATAACTAAAGCCTACAGATATGGCTTTAAAATCATCAAAGGCAAAATCAAGTGAAGCAGTTTCATCCGGTATAGGTGTTTTTTCGAACGCTAGCCCTGCACGCAGTAACCACTGAGAGTTTAGTTTAAAACTTCCCCCAACGGCGACCCGCCATGAGTCATTCCAGTTTTGAGGTGTACTGAGCACATCGCCTGTATCCTCCAAGACAACATCAATTGACTTAAAGCGACTCCAGTTTGTCCAGTTTGTATCAGCCTGAACAGACCATCGTTCATTGATTTGGTGAAATACACTCAAAGAAAGGGTTTCAGGCGTAATAAGTTCTACGGTTCCATTGGTTGAATGTGTTGTTAGATTAGGGTCTAGTGCAGATAAAACAGCCTCCGCATTAGCCGGTATATTAAAGGTCGCAGTGCCTTCTAATACATGTTCAATTTTGCTTCTAAAATTCAACCCTACACGAGTATTTTCAGTAAATTCGTAGAGTACACCTGCGGTAAATCCGTAATCAATATCATTACCTTTGACTTTGAAAGACCCATCACTACTCAAACTACCCGGAGCGCCAATTCCCATAGAGGCACAAGAATTACCACCGGTTAACCCTAAGCTTTCAGCACCACTGCAATAACCCGCAACGTTAATACCTTGCTCAATACTGGCCTCAATACGTTGCATATTCACACCACCACCAATAGAAAGCTGATCACTTAGTTTTAAGCTCGCCATAAAACCAACATTAATGCCGGTAATTTCTGATTCAAGCGAGAAATAACGCCCTACAGAATCGCGGTTAAACTTAGTACCACTGGCATAAGGTGCATTAATTGAAAGTCCAAAAGTGAGTTGGTCATACTGAGGCAAAGCCAAATAAAGGCTGGGGATAGCAACTGTTTCTGTTACTGATGGAGTACCATCACCTTGAAGCGGTGTCGTGGTATAGGTACTGAAACTGGTCATCTGATCCAAACTTGTACCGTTTGAATCAACACTCATGTCGGAATAAACAAGGCCAATATTAGCCACTAATTCTGATTGTTTAATTCGACTTAAGCCCGCAGGGTTATAAAAGGCCGTAGACGCATCATTCGCTTCGGCTGCACCGCCTGAAAAGGCATCGCCTAAACGTTTTGCGCTTTGCTCGTCTACATAATAACCTTGAGCGGCTACCTGACTACTAATTAATAATGAACTACAAAGAAATACTAATTTTTTATTTTTATTCATGACATACCCCAGTTATTAAATCCTGGCGAATGCCTATAGTCTAAGCGCGTATACGCTCAATCATGCCGATATACGCTCCTTCAAATAGGC
>JQIA01000780.1_pt1 | contig 16813 bp, 14 predicted proteins | sample 811431 | NCBI WGS metagenome assembly JQIA01 (sample SAMN02998118, study PRJNA258478) | marine sediment metagenome | biome: marine; feature: seafloor; material: sediment; isolation source: oil-polluted sediment collected from 3 locations (0.5 km, 0.7 km and 0.9 km)... | place: USA: Gulf of Mexico ...
CTATTATTTTTGTAGCAAAAGCTGATATAAAAAATGCTCCATCAACAAGTAGCGAAGAGGTTTTTGAATTACACGAAGGAACGAAAGTTGTTATTTTAGATGAACTGGATAATTGGAAAAAAATTAAAATCGCAGACGGTAAAATAGGATGGATTTATACTGATGATTTAAAAGAAATTTAGACCTAAAGTTATAAGCCAAAAGGCAAAGTTTAAAATTTACTCAAACAGCTTTTTAATTTTTTCTTTTAGATGTTTTCCATGAATGTTAACAGCAATTATTCTACCAGTAGAATCAATCAAATAATTAGTTGGTAAAGCTGTAATTCCATATGCAATTGATACAGGGGTTTTAAACCCTTCAACGGTTGAAACTTCAGGCCAAATCCGATGATCTTTTTCAATAGCCTTTAACCATCGCTCTCGTTTAGAATCTAGGGAGATTCCATAAATTTCAAACCCTTTTGCATGGTATTGGTCATACAATTCGTTTAACAGTACACTTTCAGTTCTACATGGCGGACACCAACTAGCCCAAAAATCAATTAACGTATAAGTACCTTTAATTGAATCTAATGGTATAATTGTATTGGATGAATTTGGCATTTCAATCCCAGAAATAATACTTCCAAGAGCTGTTTTTTCAATTAATTGAAGCTTGTTTTTAAGCTTTTGTGTAATTTCCAGATTGGGATGATCTTCTTCAAAACTTAAAACTAATTCTTGTAAAAAAGGTAAATTTTTACCACCACTCCATCTAGTTGAAGTAGGGTAAATAGCGATGGAAGTCCCCATATTCGATTTTACAAACGCAATTAATTCATCTAAATGCTTTTCATAATTTTCAACCTCAACTTCTCTTAATTCAGTTATTTTTGCGTTATCAACCCCTTCTTTTTTTAGCTCTTTTATTTTTTTTCTAACAGCAATAACCAACCTATTTAACGATGCTTTTCTATAAGTTTCATAATCCTGTAATAATTGAGTATCTACAGACCCCTCTATTGTTAAGTTTTCAACAGTTTCACCTCGAATAACAATATGTTGACCGTCATTTATAGCAAGTTGTATTGTTTTCTTATCTAAAGTTAAATGATAGATGTTTGATTCTAAAAAATAAACCGATTTAAATTCTCCTAGTTTATTAACTGTTAATGTATCAATAATAGTAGTCGTTTTTTGTTGAATATTTTCAACTTTTGAAAGTACCAGAAAACGGTTGTTTAATTCAGTTACTTTTCCTGAAATACTAAAGGAGATTGTTTTTTTTGGCGTACAATTCACTAAAAGCAACCCCAAAATTAAAGGCATATAAAAAGGGAAGGATTTAAACGAAATTTTCATAAAAAAGGGTTTCCTGTTTTGACGTTAATTAGGAGAACTCCTAACATAAAAACAACTATTTTTCTGGATTATTCTGATAATATTTTTTCAGATTCTTCTTCAGCAACTTTTAGAAAATTAGGAAACAATGCCGGTGCTAAATTTTTTACAGGCTCGTATAAAATAGCCTCTTCTTGTTGTTCTTCTGAAATAAAAGGAATCGTATCATTTAACTTGCTAAAAATTAATAAAACAATGCTTAAAATAAGTCCAACTTTTAATACACCGAAAACACCTCCAAAGAGTTTGTTTAAAAGACCTAACGAAGCAAAATCTGCGATTTTAGTGAATAGTTTACCAAGCAACCCAATAACCAATACAATAATTGCAAAAGTAATTGCAAAAGAAATTATAGTGATGTAACGTTCTTCCCAAGAAACATATTCAGCTAACAAAATTCCAACAAAATAAGAAAAGTGAATTGCTCCATAAATACCAGCTATTAGCGCAACTAACGAAGCCACTTCAACAAACAAACCTTTTAATAATCCTCTAACAAATCCGAAGATTAAAAGTGCTGCAATTATGATATCAAAAGTATTCATATAAGAGTTTTTGTAAATATACATGAATCGATTTGTATATTTGCACACTAACAAAAATTTTCAAATGTCAAGAGATCAAAAATTAAAAGAAGATTGGGAGCTTATTCTTACAAGAATATCATCAAAATTTGGAGAAGGTGATACCTTAAATTTGGATGCTATTATTTATTTAATTGGTGTACAAGAATTAGGGAAAGGGGTTGTTGAATATAAAAAAGAAGATAAGGTAAACTTAATGCATATTGCAATTTGCAGATTGTTAGAACCTTTTGGGTATTATGAATTTGATTTTTTCGATAATGACGGATGGCCTCATTATAAAACACTAGAAGAATTACCAGCACTTAAAACTGGTGAGCAAACGGTACTTATTAAAGAAGCAATTGTATTGTACTTTAAGAAAATGGAATTAATTTAGGTGACCGCCATTTTCCGAATCATTATTGACAGTAATTTAGGAAAAAATCGTTTGGTATAAACCGCCAATCTCTCTTTAAATCCTCCAATGTAAACCTCTTCTTTTTCTTTTCTAACGGCAGCTAGTAATTTTTTTGAAAAAGCACTACTTGTTAAACCGTTTTTGGTAGCGCTATCCATTTTTTCTTGAGGACTTCCGTCTCCCGTTAAAGCATTAAGCGAGACATTTGTTTGTACAAACCCTGGACAAGCTAAAGTAACTTTAATATTGTTTTGATGTACTTCGGCACGTAAGCTATCAAAAAACCCATGTAGTGCATGTTTTGAAGCTGAATACGAAGAACGCAAGGGTGTTCCAATTTTTCCAACAATACTTGTTGTAACCACAAAATGACCACTATTTTTTCGAATAAAATGAGGCAATATAGCTTTTGTGAGCGCAACAGTTCCTAAATAATTAACATCCATAATTCGTTTATCAACCGCTATGGAAGTGTCTTTTGCTAGGGCACGCTGACTAATACCTCCATTATTAAAAAGAATATCAATTCCATTAAAAAGTTTCAATGCTTCATCAACTTTAAAAGCTAAACTATTGTAATCTTCCAAATCAAGGGGTATTATTTTTATAGTTGAAGGATTATCACATTCATTTTTTACTTTTTCAAGAGCGGCTTCATTTCGTGAAGAAAGTATCAATTTTACAGGTTGTTTTGATAATTCTATGGCTAAAGATTTTCCTATTCCAGAGGATGCTCCTGTAATCCAAACAACTTTATTGGTGAAATTCATAAGTAGTAGTTTTGTAAAAAATAAAAATAGTTACTTTTGGTGTGATTATTGAATAAAAAATAAAAAAATAAGATGCTAAAAAAACTACTCATTGCAATTGTATTGCTTTCCTACACCCTTCAAGGTCAAACCTATGTGAAAGGGACTTTAAATCCGGCTCAAGATTACAGTTGGGTGGTTCTATATCAATTAAGCGGCTCTAAGCAACTCTATATTAAAAACACGACTATAGTAAATGGCAAATTTTCAATAGAATTCCCTCCCAATTCAGCAACGGGAATGTATAGACTGTTGTATAACCAGCAACAAAACGGTTCTTTAGATTTTATTTACAATAATGAAACGGTGGAACTGCAATTTAATCCCGAGAATCCATTAGAGTCTGTGAATTTTTCTACTTCAGAAGAAAATAAAGTATATCATAATTATGTGGCTGAATCAACTGCTTGGCAACAAAAACTAGACGCTATTCAGTTAGAATATTTTAATTTGATTGATAAAAAAGAGAAGATTACTTTAAACAATTTATATGCTTCTATCCGAAGTAACTTTATGGAATTTCAAAAACAAGTTGAAACCAATACAGAAGGGAAATTGGCGCAACACTTCATAAAGTCAAGTGCCAAATATTATAGCCCAACCCTTATTGAAACAGCTCAACAATATTTGAATAGTGAAAAGCAGCATTATTTTGATTTTGTAAACTTCGAAGATGAAGTACTAATAAATGCTACTTTTTTAAGCGAAAAAATAATTGATTATGTTTTTTATTTAAATAGGTCAGATGATTTTCAAGTACAAACTATTTTGTATAAAAATGCAGTACAAGAAGTATTGCAAAAGTTAGGAGATAATAATACAATTAAAAGCGATGTAATAACCTTGTTATTGTACACTTTTGCTCAAATTGAAAACACCATTTTAATTGATTTTGTAATTGATAATTTCTACCTCCAACTACCAGAGGAATTTAAAGGTAAATCCGTTATAAATGATATCAATGAGAAAGTAAAATTAGCCATAGGGAAAATGGCTCCAGAAATTACATGGGAAGAAAATGGGGCAACAAAAAACCTTTCAAATTTAGATAAAGCAGCAAAATACATCGTTGTTTTTTGGAGTACTAGCTGTTCTCATTGTTTGGCTGAAATTCCTCAATTGTATGAATTTACAAAAGATAGTACTGATATTCATGTAGTGGCATTTGCTTTAGAAGAAGATGAAATAGCATTCAATCAAAAAATTCTTGAACTTGAAAAATGGACAAATATTCTAGGACTAAAAAAATGGGAAAACCCAATTGCTAGAGACTATCAAATCAAGGTTACACCAACATATTTTATATTAGATTCGGCTAAGAGGATTATTGCCAAGCCAGATTATTTAGAAGACATAAAAGCATTTTTTGAAAACTAAAAATGTAAAAAAGCATCTTCTAAATGCTCAATTTCAAAACGATATTGATTTTTTAGAATGGCTATAATATCAAAACGAACGTCAACATCTAAATCTTTTGAAGTAACATATTCATTCATTGCTTCTACAAGTAATTTGATTTTTTTAGCATTGACAAAATCTTGAGGGTTTCCAAAGTAATTACTAGTGCGTGTTTTTACTTCAATTACTGCCAAAACATTTTCTTTTCGAGCGATAATATCTACTTCAGCTTTTTTAAACCGCCAGTTGCGTTCTAAAATTATATACTTCTTTTTTTGAAGATATTCTACAGCGAGTTCTTCACCTTGCTTACCTAATTCATTATGTGTAGCCATTTTTTTACTCTTTATTAATTTTTTCTATCGTTTAGAACGACAATGTTGTACTGTCTTTTTCAACTTTCAGTGCAACTTTTCTTCCTAATATTAATGCATTGTTATTTTTTAAATGCCCGGCAGGAAAATCAAAAACAACAGGGAAGTTATATTCCGAAACACCATCTAAAATGATTTCTTTGGCATTTTTTCCGAAAGGAATAGCGTTGTCATGCATGTCTGACATACTTCCTACAATCAATCCTTTCAAATTGGTAAAATACCCATTTCGCTTCAGATTTATAATTATTCGATCAATATGGTATAGATATTCATCTAAATCTTCAATAAAAAGAATTTTACCATCTGTATTAATAGATGACTTACTTCCTAATAAACTATATAAAATGGACAAATTCCCGCCAATTAATTCTCCAGAAGCAGCTCCAGCTTTATTCTCTTTTGCTGAAGATATTTCGTAAGAAAGAGAAGCTCCAAAAAGACTCTTTTTTAAGGTATCTAAAGCTTGTTTGGTGTTTTTAGCAACATCTAACGGCATTGTGGCATGTAAAGATTCTATTCCTAAATTATGTAGATGATTGTGCAAAACGGTAATATCAGAATAACCAACAATCCACTTTGGGTGCTGTTTGAATTTTGTAAAATCTAACGCATCAATAATACGTACGGTCCCATAACCACCACGAGCACACCAAATAGCTTTAATTTTTGGATTATCGAGCATTTTTTGAAAATCTGAAGCCCTTTCTTTATCACTTCCTGCAAACTGATTTTCGGCTAAATCTAAGGTAGTTCCTAATACAACATTTAACCCCCAACTTTCCAATAATTGAATGGCAGAATTAATTTCTTCAATGTTAATTTTTCGTGCTGTTGATACAATTGCAACAGCATCTTTTTCATTCAAATATTCGGGTCGGATCATTCTAAAATTTAATAAATGATAACGCAAATTACGAAAACCGAATTAACTATTTACTTTTCTAATAAACAATCCCTATTTTTGTCCTTTCTTAAATAAAATTTGATGAGTAATTCCAAAAGATATACTATTACAGCAGCATTACCTTACACCAACGGACCAGTTCATATTGGACATTTAGCAGGTGTTTATGTGCCTGCTGATATTTATGCACGTTATTTACGAGCTACTGGAAATGATGTAGCATATATTTGTGGTTCTGATGAGCACGGTGTACCTATTACCCTAAAAGCGAAAAAAGAAGGAATTACACCTCAAGATGTAGTAGATAAATACCATGCAATTATTAAAAAGGCATTTCAAGACTTTGGGATATCTTTCGATAATTATTCAAGAACTTCGGCAAACATTCATCATGAAACGGCTTCCGAATTTTTTAAGAAATTGCATAAAGAGGGAAAGTTTATTGAAGAAACTACAGCACAATTATACGATGCAGCAACAAATCAGTTTTTAGCTGATAGATTTGTAATTGGAACTTGCCCTAAATGTGGAAATGAAGAAAGTTATGGAGATCAGTGTGAAAGTTGTGGTACAAGCCATAATGCAACAGATCTAATTAATCCTAAGTCAGCAATAACAGGAAATATTCCAACAACGAAAGAAACGAAACACTGGTATTTACCTTTAGATAAGTATGAAAAATGGTTGAGAGAATGGATTGTTGAAGGTCATAAAAATGATTGGAAAACAAACGTATTGGGTCAAGTAAAATCGTGGTTAGACGACGGTTTGAAACCGAGAGCAGTAACGCGTGATTTAGATTGGGGAATTCCAGTTCCTGTTGAAGGGGGAGAAGGAAAAGTATTGTATGTCTGGTTTGATGCGCCTATTGGTTATATTTCTTCAACCAAAGAATGGGCGGCCAGAGAAGGTAAAGATTGGGAGCTTTATTGGAAAGATAAAAACACCAAACTTATTCACTTTATTGGAAAAGATAATATTGTATTTCACTGTATTATTTTTCCAGCAATGTTAAAGGCAGAAGGAAGTTATATTTTGCCAGAAAATGTGCCAGCTAATGAGTTTTTAAATTTAGAAGGTAATAAAATTTCAACGTCTAAGAATTGGGCAGTTTGGTTGCATGAATATTTAGAAGATTTCCCAGATAAACAAGATGTATTGCGTTATGCTTTAACGGCCAATGCTCCTGAAACAAAAGACAACGATTTTACATGGAAAGATTTTCAAGCTAGAAATAACAATGAGTTGGTAGCTATTTTTGGGAATTTTATCAATAGAGTGGTGGTACTCACAAATAAATATTTTGAAGGAGTTGTTCCAGAACCAACGGAGTTTTCAGGTGTTGATTTAGAAACCTTAGAAAAATTACAAAAATTCCCATCAATTATTGGAAGTTCTATTGATCGTTACAGATTTAGAGAAGCTTCACAAGAGCTAATGAATTTAGCACGATTAGGGAACAAATATTTGGCAGATAAAGAGCCTTGGAAACAAATAAAAACTGATCCAGAGCGTGTGAATACTATTATGTATGTGGCCTTACAAATTGCAACGGCATTAGCTGTTGTAGCCGAACCATTTTTACCTTTTACATCAACTAAGTTAAAAGGAATTTTAAATAGTTCTGAAACATTAAAATGGAACGATGTTTCTGAAAAAGAGGAGTTAATTTCTTCAGGAAATCAAATTGGAAAAGCGGAGTTGTTATTTGCTAAAATTGAGGACCAAGAAATACAAGCACAATTAGATAAATTAGAAGCAACTAAATTAGCAAATGAAGCTGAGAATAAAGTTGTAGAACCTCAAAAAGAAACTATTGAATTTGACGATTTTACAAAACTAGATATTCGAGTTGGAACGATTATAGAGGCCATCAAAGTCCCTAAAACAAAAAAACTATTGCAATTAAAAGTAGATGTTGGAATAGACACGCGTACCATTGTTTCTGGAATTGCGGAGAGCTTTAAACCAGAAGAAATTATTGGTCAGAAAGTAACTGTTTTAGTAAATTTAGCGCCTCGTAAATTACGTGGAGTTGAAAGCCAGGGAATGATTTTAATGACTGATACTGCTGATGGTAAATTGGCGTTTATTGAACCAGAGAATGATTCGGTTAGTAATGGTGAACAGGTGAGTTAGGTTGCTTATATTCGTAGTTCAAAAAAAGATCTATGTATAAAAAAGTATTCTCAATTGTTGCTTTGTGTTTTAGCCTTGTAACTTTTTCTCAAGAAGAGATAATAATATTTAAGAATCATTTAAAAACATCTTCAACAGGAATAAAACAAGTAATACCAATTGTAAATAAAAAGAACAATGACATCTCTATTTTTATAGTTGATGCAACTAAAGTATATGGATATATTTTAAATAGTAATTTTAAAATTATAAATCAATTAAGTTCTGAAAATAGAAGTAGAAAGTACAAAACTCTTATTGGAAACAGTATTTCTGATACGAACGATTATAGAGTCTATTTAGCGAATACCAAACGAAATAAATTTGCCTCAATAAATTTTTCTTACGAAACAAATACTTCGAGTTTTCACGAATTTAGTTTAAAATCTAAAGATGAAAAATTTATCCAAACTGCAGTTTTTGAAAATAGATTTTATTTAATTTCAGTAACTAAAAAAACATCAATTTTAAACATTTATTCTTTTGATAATGAAGGGAATTATAGTGTAAATAAAATTGATTTTTCTCAAGAAAGATTTATAAATAGAGAAAATAAAAATGCTTCACTTTACGAACTTTTAACAATCTCAGGAGGTCTTTATGGAACAAAAAGCAGTACAGACGTTAAAAAAATTACTGAAAATACACCCAATTCAATAGAAGTTGCTTCTGCTTACAGAAAATTTTATTTAAGAGATCAAAAAATTGTTTTTTCTTTTGATCAAAACAAGAACTTTTCTCAAATTATTTTAATTGACCTTGTTTCATTTGAAAAAGAAGTTAAAAGGTTTAAAAAACCTTTTAACGAAATACAATCAGTTTCAAAAAAAACAAATACCTATCTAAATGGCGATTATATATATGCAATTGCTTCAACTCCTAAAAAATTCATTTTTACTGTTCAGAAGTTTGACTCAGGAGAAATAGTTAAAGAATATTCAGCAACTGTAAATGATACAATTATTTTTAAAAATACGCCTATAATTCAAAAAGGGGGAATGTATGATGACTATAGAGAGTTGGAAAAAACTAGAAAGTTTTTAAGAAAAATATCATCAGGAGATATTGGGATTTCTATTCACTTGGCATATAATAAGTATCAAATTACGTTAGGGGGCAAAATAGAGCAAACAACGGGGGGAGCTGGAATTTCTTTTTTTGGAACACAAAAGGGAGTGCTTCAAGGAATAGCTAAAGGAGTACAAATATCTAAAGGGACTTCAAGACAAATAGATGTTAAAATGAATCATTTAGGATATGTAAACCCTTATTTTAATCCAATTTTTAATAATTTTTATTATTACACTCAAACAAAATCTACTTATATTAAATGTTTGTTTGATACGGATTTTAATCATGTAACAGGAGAAATTAAAGATAATGCTTTTGATAAAATGAAAGAATTTAAGGAAAAGGATCATTATTATCCAAATGGTAAAACTGTTTTTAAATATAAAGATTTTTATATATTAGGAAACTATTTTTCTGGATCAAAAGCGTATCGTTTAAGAAAATTTGAAGATTGAAAAATTCATATAAATTAGTTTAATGCAACTACTAAATTTTATAAAATCAAAAACAAATCTTCCAGAAAAGGGAATTGAAAATACTGTTCAATTACTAAACGAAGATTGTACCATCCCTTTTATTTCTCGTTATAGAAAAGAGAAAACGGGAAATCTCGATGAGGTTCAAATTGGAGATATTGTCACGTACAAATCGCAGTTTGAAGAATTGGAAAAAAGGAAAGTCACTATTTTAAAGGCCTTGGAAGAACAGGAAGTATTGACTGCCGAGTTGAAACAAAAAATCACCAATACAACCGACTTAACTACATTGGAGGACATATATCTTCCATATAAGAAAAAACGTAAAACCAAGGCAGAAACTGCTCGCAAAAACGGATTAGAACCGTTGGCGAAGATTATTATAAGTCAAAATGCGAGGGATGTTTTTTCAATTGCAACAAATTATGTAAGAAATGAAGTTGTATCAGAAGAGGACGCGCTAGAGGGAGCTCGTTATATTATTGCAGAATGGATCAATGAGCGAACTGATATTAGAAACAATATTAGGTATCAACTAGAGAAATTTGCCACTATAAATACCAGTGTTGTAAAAACGAAGAGTACTGATGAAAAAGCTCAAAAATATATAGACTATTTTAATTGGTCTGAGTCTTTAAACCGTTGCCCTTCTCATCGGTTTTTGGCAATTCTAAGAGCAGAGAACGAAGGATATATTCGTGTAAAAGTTGAAATAGACCATGAACGTGCTTTGGATAAAATGGAGCATAAAATAATTCGTTCTAATAATGATTGTTCTGTTCAAATTAAATTAGCTATTCAAGATTCGTATAAAAGATTGTTATTCCCAGCACTATCCAATGAAATTTTAAAGGTTTCAAAAGAAAAAGCTGATAAGGGAGCCATTCAAGTTTTTGCTAAAAATTTGAAACAACTATTATTGGGGTCCCCTTTAGGTGAAAAAGAGATTTTAGCTATTGACCCTGGATTTAGATCTGGATGTAAAGTTGTTTGTTTAAACGCACAAGGCGGATTGGTTTATAATGAAACAATTTATCCGCATGCGCCAAAAAATGACCAAATAGGAGCCATAAAAAAAATAAATTCATTGGTTGATGCTTATAAAATTAAAGCAATTGCTATTGGAAACGGAACAGCATCACGAGAAACAGAACAACTTATTCGAAAAATACGGTTTACTAAAGAAGTACAAGTATTTGTGGTAAGTGAAGCCGGTGCATCTATATATTCTGCTTCAAAAATTGCACGCGATGAGTTTCCAAACTACGATGTTACTGTTAGAGGAGCAGTTTCAATTGGGAGAAGGTTAGCTGACCCTTTGGCTGAATTGGTCAAAATTGATGCAAAATCTATTGGTGTTGGGCAATATCAACACGATGTAGATCAGGGGAAATTGAAAAATGAATTAGATACAGTTGTTGAAAGTTGTGTAAATACCATAGGGGTAAATATAAATACAGCCAGCGCTTCATTATTAAGTTATGTCTCTGGTATTGGATATAAATTAGCGGAGAATATAGTTGTCTACAAAAAGGAAAATGGTGCTTTTACTTCAAGAAATGAAATTAAAAAAGTACCACGACTTGGTGCAAAAGCATTTGAACAAGGGGCAGGGTTTTTAAGAATTAAATCTGCTAAAAACCCATTAGACGATTCAGCAGTACATCCAGAAAGTTATGCCATAGTAAACGCCATGGCAAAAGATAAAAAAATTCCTTTGACAGAATTGATAGGTAATAAAGAAATATTACAAAAAATAGTTTTAGAAAACTACTGTACTAAAATTGTTGGGCTACCTACCTTGAAAGATATTATTAAGGAACTTGAAAAGCCGGGGCTAGATCCTAGAGAAACAGCCAAAGTATTTACCTTCAACCAAAATATTAGAACTATTAATGATTTAAGAGAAGGGCAATTATTGCCAGGTATTGTAAATAACATTACCAATTTTGGGTGCTTTGTTGATATAGGAATTAAAGAAAGCGGGCTAGTTCATGTATCAAATTTAGCTAATAAATTTGTTAGCGATGTTAGTGAAATTGTAAGTTTGCACCAGCAGGTTATTGTAAAAGTACTGGAAATTGATATTGCTAGAAAACGCATTCAATTAACTATGAATTATAAATAAAAAAAGCACCATTTAGGTGCTCTTTTTTCTTTTTCATAACAATTTCCTAACTTTATTTACCTCCGAGCATTAACAACTCATGAACTATAATTTCAGTCACATATTTTTTACCGCCATCTTTGTCTTCATAACTTCTTGAAGTTAGTTTCCCTTCAATAGCAATTTCTTTCCCTTTTTCTAAATATTTCTCAACTATTTCGGCTGTTTTATTCCAGGCAATTAAATTATGCCATTGGGTTTCTATTACTTTTTCGCCTTGGGAGTTTTTATAACTTTCGTTAGTAGCAATAGAAAATTTTGCTAATTTTTTCCCAGAATCTAAAGTGATAATTTCAGGGTTGTTTCCTAAGTTTCCAATTAATTGTACTTTGTTTCTTAACGTACTCATAAGATAAGGTATTAAATTAAGTTGAATCTCATTCGTTCAATTCAACAGGGCAAATATTGGTTAGTTATTTAAAAGTATTCGGTTGTTATATAATTACTTTCGACTGTAAACGATTGTAGTCGTTTGCAAATGGGTAAATATGTCGTATATTTGAGTACTCCTACTAAAAAAACCACATTATGATTATTGACTTTAAAGATGAAATATGGAGGTCGTATAGGCTTGACATATGGAGTGAAGAAGATGAATATTTGATCTCTAATTACGGGAGAGTAAAACGAAAAAAAACAAATGAAGATGAGTGGAAGCTTTCTAAAACATCATTAGTAAGTGGCTATGTTTCATTTTGGATTAAGAAAAAGGGGAAGCATAGGACTTCTTCTAGTTATGCACATAGAGCAGTAGCAATTTTGTTTGTTAAAAAACGCGAAGATCAACAATTTGTTATTCATAGAGATTTTGATAAAACAAACAATGAAGTATCAAATTTGAAGTGGGCTAATAGAGAAGAACTAAATGCGCATAATAAGAAAAATCCTATTCATAAAAAGCGTTTAGGTAAGAGAACGTATTCGAAATTAACGGAAGGAAGAGTTCGCTTAATTAAACGTAAAATAAATGATCCAAATAGAAGAACCCGCATGAGAATAATAGCCAAACAATTTGGTATTTCTGAAATGCAACTGTATAGAATTAAATCTGGTGAAAACTGGGGAAGTGTAGAAGTTTAACAAAGAGTTTAAAGAAGAACTGAAAAAGATAAAAATTGCTATGAAAAAAAAATGTTTAGAATGTGACGAACCCTTAAATGGACGAATTGACAAAAAATTTTGTTCAGATTATTGTAGAAATTCTTTCAACAATAAAATAAATAAGGATAGTAAAAACTTAATTCGAAATATAAATAACAGACTTCGTAAAAATCACCATCTGCTTTCTAGTTTAAATACTTCAGGTAAAACTAAAGTGACTAGAACAAAACTGTTAGACGGGAATTTTGACTTTAATTTTTTCACATCTGTTTATACCACTAAAACAGGCAACACCTATTATTATATTTATAACCAAGGGTATTTAGCGTTGGAAAACGATTATTATTTATTAATTCGAAAAGAGTAATTTTTTTAAGTGCTCTTAAAAAACGTTTTCTACTTCAGCAGCTTCAAGCATTAAGTAGTGCAAATCTGTATTTTTAATAAAGGGTTTTAAAAGTTCACTTCCAGGGCCAAACATTGCTAACTCTACATAATCGGCAGAGTGGTGCATACTAATCCAACCAATTGAATTGTGTTTTTTCTGAATTTCAGCCAATACACTAAAAGGTAAATGCCTTGCGTTATATAAACCATCTTCAGATTCAATAGTAGAGTAGTATCTTAAAATTCGCTTTGCTTCACGATCTGTAATTCCAAAATTATTGGCATATTCAATACGTTCTTTAACTTGTGAAATGGATGTTTCTTTTCCAAATCCGTTTAAGATCCATTCATTAGAATGCTTGTAGTTTTGAACAGTATCAAAATTATCATTGGCCTCTCTTCCTGAAATTACACCTGGATTAGAGTTTCCGTGGTCAGTTGTAATAATTACCAAGGTGTCATTGTCTTTTTCGGCAAAATCAATAGCAACTTTAACAGCTTCATCATGTGCTGTTTGATCGTAAATTAAAGCGGCAATATCATTTCCATGAGCAGCCCAATCTACTTTTCCAGCTTCAACCTGTAATACAAACCCTTCAGGATGATCTTTCATTCGGTCGATAGCTTTTTGTGTCATTTCACCAAGAGTTGGTATTTTTTGAGAGAGTTCCTTATTGTTATTCTGATCAATTGTATATGGAAGTCCATTGTGGTCAAAAACACCTAAAATTGGTTTGCTTGAATCAGCAGAAAACATTTCGTCTCTGGTTTTTACTACTTGATATCCGTTAGCAGCAAATTCCCCGTACAGATCCTTTTTATCTTTACGATATTCAGAAGAAAAGTATTTATCTCCTCCACCCATCATAATATCAAAACCGTGTTTTAAGTATTTTTCTGCAATTGTTGCTTGGGCATTTCTAGATTTACTGTTTACACAAAAACCAGCAGGTGTTGCATGGGTGATAGGCACTGTTGTAACGCACCCCGCCATTTTACCAACTTTTTTAAACTTTTGCCAAATAGGCAAATGTTCTTCTCCATTGGCACTTACGTTTATGGCTCCGTTAGCAATTCTAATGCCGCCACCCCAAGATGAGCTTGCCGCAGCAGAATCAGTTATAATAGAGCTAGCTGAAGCCATATCCATTAAAGCGCGTGTTATTTTATTGTCTTTATACAACTGAATCCAATTGCTACTAATACCTGTTTTTCTTGAAAGATATAAGTCGGCCATATTAAGTGTACCTGTACTCATACCATCACTAACAACTACAATTATATTCTTGGCTTTTTTATTCTTTTTAATCGTATCAAAATCTATTGGAGCAGCACTAAGATCAAAAGGGTTTAGTAAAGAAGTCCCTAATGCAAAGAGAGAGCCGTTTTTAAAAAATTTTCTTCTATCCATCATAAAATTTGTAAAAAATATTTTTCAAATATAAAGGATTATGAATATAAAAAGGTGCCATTTATTGCATAATGATTAAGATTTGATGAAATGATAACAAATAATTTTAATTAAACTAAAAAATGAGTTAATTTTAAGAAATTCAACATTCAACATATGCTACCCAAAAAATACCTCCAATTAATTTCTATATTAATTATTCTTGCAACTGTTTATTATAGTTTTTATTCTTTAACTCCTTCTGCTAAAATTGAAGAGAGTTCGAACATTACTGAGTTTTCTACAGAAAATGCGTTGAAACATTTAAAAGAAATTACGAAAGAGCCGCATTTTACAGGTTCTCCTAATCACATAGAAGTTCTGAATTATATTACTTCTGAATTGGAAGCATTAGGACTAGAAGTTGAAATACAAGAGCAGTTTGCTGTTAATAGAAAATGGCGTGCAGCTACCAATAATAAAAATATTTTGGCTCGTATTAAAGGAAGTGAAAAAGGAAAAGCATTGTTATTGCTTTCTCATTACGATTCTAATCCCCATTCATCTTTGGGAGCTAGTGATGCAGGGAGTGGAGTTGTAGTAATTTTGGAAGGGATTCGTGCTTTTTTAGCAAAGAATCAACAACCTAAAAACGATATTATCATTTGCATAACTGACGCTGAAGAATTAGGTTTACTTGGTGCAAATGCATTTGTGAATCACCATCCGTGGGCAAAAGATGTGGGCTTGGTCTTAAATTTTGAAGCTCGTGGAAGTGGAGGGCCAAGCTATATTCTACTAGAAACCAATGGTGGGAATAAAAATTTAATTGAGGCTTTTCAACAGGCAAATTCACAGTATCCCGTGGGAAATTCGTTAATGTATAGTATCTATAAAATGCTACCTAACGATACAGATTTAACCGTTTTTAGAGAAGATGGAGATATTGAAGGGTTTAATTTTGCATTTATTAGCGACCATTTCGATTACCATACAGCACAAGATTCCTACGAGAGGATGGATATTCAATCGTTAAAACATCAGGCATCTTATTTAGTTGCGACTTTAAATTATTTTTCAAACAGCAATTTAGAAAACTTAAAGGCTGAAGAAGATTATGTATACTTTAATTTTCCTTATTTCGGCTTAGTATTTTACCCATTTTCTTGGGTGTTGCCTATGTTTATTATAGGTACTATTCTATTTTTAGTGCTAGTCTTTACTGGAATTTCAAAAAAGAAATTAACAGTTAAAGGAATTTTGAAAGGATTTATACCGTTTCTTCTTTCGTTAATAGTTAGTACACTAATTGCATTCTATGGATGGAAGTTACTATTAAAAATTCATCCTCAATACAATGATATTTTACACGGATTTACCTATAATGGATATTACTATATTGCTGCATTTATTGCACTTGCCTTGGCTATTTGTTTCTGGTTTTATAAATCATTTTTCAAAAAAAGAAGTCTTCAAGACTTGTTAATTGCCCCTTTATTTTTCTGGTTAGTACTTACTGGAGCTGTGTCTTTCTACTTACAAGGAGCTGCATTCTTTGTAATACCAGTTATTATTTTAATGGTCATGCTTGCAGTAGTTGTATTTTCTAATACGAAGAATAATACCACAATCTTTTTTACAATTTTAGCTATTCCAGTAGTACTTATTTTTGCACCATTATTAAAAATGCTACCGGTAGGTTTAGGTTTAAAAATGCTGGCAGCAAGCACCTTTTTCACAGTCCTTTTGTTTGGTTCATTAGTCCCAGTTTTTCAGCAATATAAAAATCATAAGAAAGTAGCAAATATACTTTTAGGGGTTAGTATTGTATTTTTTGTTTTAGCAACAATTAATTCATCTTATAGCACCGATAGAAAAATGCCTAATAGTATTTTATACGTATATGATACTACTCAAAATGAAGCTTATTGGGCAAGTTATAATTCTGAGATAGATGATTTTACGAAGCAATTTTTAGGAGAAAATTCTACTGAAGGAAATTATGATACCAATACTACAGCTAGTAAATACAAAACAGGAATTCAATTACACTCAAAAACTAAAATTCGAAATTTAGAAAAACCTATTATTAGAATTATATCTGATACAGTTATCAATGCTAACAGAAAAGTTAAATTTGGTATTTTGTCAGTTAGAGATGCAAATAAAATTGAATTATTGACTAAAAC
>JQIA01000783.1_pt1 | contig 16798 bp, 13 predicted proteins | sample 811431 | NCBI WGS metagenome assembly JQIA01 (sample SAMN02998118, study PRJNA258478) | marine sediment metagenome | biome: marine; feature: seafloor; material: sediment; isolation source: oil-polluted sediment collected from 3 locations (0.5 km, 0.7 km and 0.9 km)... | place: USA: Gulf of Mexico ...
ATTGCAACATACTCTGACTTAATTCATTAGGCTCTAGTTTATCTAACCACTTTTTCGCTTTTTTATGGCTTTTCGCTGCTAGCGCAATCGCAAATTTTTCAGTAATGTGATCTTTCTGAGCCTTTGAAAAGGTAAATTTGTTTTGAGCGTCTTGATAGCTGTGAAGTGCAATGTCAGGTTTACGCCAAACAAGCCTTTTTAAACCATAAATTAAAATCTCTGTTTCACGCGCATCATGATTAGGAAAGAGCTTAAGCTTACTAGCCGTTAATGGATTACGGCGAACTTTGTGCCACAGGCGAGCTAAATATTGCTGTTCTTGAGGTAATAATTTTGTCAAATAAGGAATTAACGTGTGTGTACCACCATTAGCAGCCAACCGAATACGCTGCCATATTATATCATTTGTACGGTAGCCTGATTTTTGCCAAAGTTTAAATAACGGATCACACGCATTATTTTGAGACTTTCCTACCACCCACAACTTTGTTACTTGCGGTAAAATAACACCTTGGGGCATTCCTGCTGCTAATTGAAACTGTAAATGGTGACACGTTAACTCCACATTAGCCGTAGGTTTAAATGCTTGCAAAAATAACACTCTATGCTTTTGTTTTGCTAAATACCTTAGCCAAGCTTTTCTTAATGCCCAATCAAGCGGTGTGTTTCGATATTTAGATAGAAATTGATTGATTTCATCCGCATTATTTAAACTCAAATGGGTCATGAGCCGCTGTTGGTCTAAGTAAGGCTGTAAAGGGTAATAGTACAGGTTATTATATAACTCTTTATATTGAGCTGAGTTACTTTTTCTTTTTGAAAGTAACTCTTCTGCTTGTATAAATATATTTTGCTGGTCTTTATTGGTAGTGAGCACCAACTGCTCACCTGAAAAAGCAGAGGAAATAAAAAAAATATAAATGATGAAAATACATTTGATCAAACCACTGGTCATTTATTTGTTTCCTTTATTTTTTACTTCTTACTTGTATCAACTTAGTTTGTAGAGACATCACGAACTAAGTAAGCACAACAGCTCACAGTTTAACAACAAGTGAATAATTTGATCTACTCTTAATTTTTAATACCCGTTTAATGAATTAGGGGAACTATTTTATACTCAGAAATTTATACACAAAAAAATCACTAAATTTATGGTATTTATTTTATTAACTAGTTGTTCTAATGATTAAATAAATACCGCGGTAGATGATAATTTTAATAATCACTAAATTATCATCTAATTAGCGAGATGGGGATGGGTATAAGCTTGAATTCAAGTGAAAATTACAATACTCTGCAATAATTAGTAGCCGATTATTATTCTTTTTTCAAATTTATGTCACATTTTACCTTCAAACAAACAGATCATACACTCGATACTACAGGGTTACGTTGTCCCGAACCAGTTATGATGGTGCGTTTAAATATACGAAAAATTGCGAGCGGAGAAACGATATTAATAACGTGCGATGATCCCTCGACAACACGCGATATTCCTAGTTTTTGTCGCTTTATGGATCATGAGTTAATTGCAAAGCAAGTAGAAGAAAAGCCTTACTTATATGTGATCAAGAAAAACTAAATTTTCAGTTCAGTTTTCCTTGATTATATTATGGTTATATTGCAATCATTATTAAATTATGTTCTAAGTGGGTAAGTCTGCCTTTTTCAGCATAACAAACAACTCATCTTTTAATTTTAAACGTTGTTTCTTTCTCTGCTCTATATATTCATCACTCGTATTTTCTACACCTTGCTCAATACGGTGTACCTCTTGGTTTACTTCATGATAATCAGTAAATATTCTAGCAAAGTGATTATCATTCATTTTCAAATGATGAATTTCTTTATCAAACTCTGGAAATTCGTGGTGTAGGTCATGTTTTTGTAAGATCATAATGCTCTCCTGAGGCTATTTGTTTTTTATCTCTTTCATTATTACTTTACGCCTATTTGTGATGCTTTAATTGATCTAGGACAAACATAGAAAACCTATTTTTTATAGCTATATATATTTTTTAATAATTAACATTAAACTCTTCCCCAATAAAAAAGAGCATATTAATATGCCCTTTTATTTATCTAAATAATGATTTCACTTACTGTAATACAGATATATCAGCAATGGCAAAGAAGCTGTTACGAATTTCATTTAACAAAGTTAAACGATTCACTTTCACTGCCTCATCATCCGTCATTACCATAACACTATCAAAGAAAGTATCTATTGGTGTTTTAAGTGCGGCTAACTCAGTTAGCGCGGCTTGGTAATTTCGTGCTGCCATTAAAGGCGCTACTTCCAAGCTAATACGCTGAAAAGTTTGAGCAAGATCTTTTTCAGCTTGTTCAGTAGCTAACTCTGCTTTAAAAGCATCATACAATTCACCATCAAATTTAGCTAAAATATTACCAACACGTTTGTTTGCTGCTGCTAATGTTGCCGCTTCAGGCAAGTTGCCAAAGAAACTTACTGCTTTAATACGCTTTTCAAAATCTAATGGTGCGCTTGGTTTTTTCGCTAACACCGCTTGAATAACATCAACGGAAATGCCCTGCTCTTGATAGAAAGCACGGAAACGTCCCATGATAAAATCAAGCACGTTATCAGCAGTATCCCCATTGCTAAGCTTATTACCTGCTATACCACCAAATAGAGCAATACTTTCTCTAATAAGTACGTAAAGATCTAAATTAAGCTGTTTTTCGATAATGATGCGTATAACACCTATTGCTGCTCTTCTCAGTGCAAATGGGTCTTTATCACCTTTAGGCGGCTGATTAATGCCAAAAATACCCACTAAACTATCAATTTTATCACTAATTGCTACAGCACAACCAATATTAGCCTCAGGTAAGCTATCACCTGCATAACGAGGGCGATATTGATCTTCTAAGGCTTGAGCAACAACAGAATCTTCACCATCGTTAATGGCGTAATATTTTCCCATAGTGCCCTGCACTTGTGGGAATTCTTGCACCATGTCTGATAATAAATCGGTTTTACTTAATAAACCTGCACGATAAGCTTGCTCTGCGTTTTCGCCAAGTTGTTCTGCAATAACCATACTCAAGGTGGCAATGCGTTCAGATTTTGCTTTTAACGTACCAAGCTGTTTTTGAAACAATACTGATTCCAGTTTTTCTAATCGTGACGCTAGTGTTTGCTTTTTATCTGTTTTAAAGAAAAATTCAGCATCCGCTAACCTTGGACGAATAACTTTTTCATTACCAAAAATTACTTGCTGAGGATCTTTTGACTCAATATTAGCCACAAAAATAAATTTATTAACTAACTCACCGGCACTGTTTGTTACAGGAAAATATTTTTGATGGTCTTTCATAGAATAAATTAACGGCTCTGCTGGCACGTTTAAAAAGTCTTCATCAAAGGTACCCACTAACGTCACTGGCCATTCAACTAATGATGTGACTTCTTCAAGTAACTCATCATCAATTAAAGCTACCGCTAACATATCATCCGCCACTGTTTTTATTTGTGCGATAATTTTTTCTTGGCGCGCTTGATAATCAACTTCAACAAAAGCTTTTGCAAGTTCTGCTTGATAATCATTAGCATGACTTAATGTCACTAGCCCTTGATGATGAAAGCGATGTCCTTGCACTTGATTACTTGAACTAACGCCTAACGCTGAACCTGTAATTACGTCCTTGCCATACATCATCGTTAACGTATGAACTGGGCGAATAAATTGAATACGTTCAGCGCCCCAACGCATAGGCTTAGCAATAGGTAATTTATTTAATGCGGTAGTAACCATGTTTGGTATTAATTCTGCAATAGTTTTACCCGGTACTATTGCTTTGTGTAATAGCCACTCACCTTTTGGCGTGATTAATCGTTCAGCTTGCTCAACGGTAATACCGTTTGAACGTGCCCACCCCATAGCCGCCTTACTTGGCTGACCTTCACCATCAAAAGCTACGTTTACTGCTGGGCCTCGTTTTTCTATCTCTTTATCTGCTTGTTTCTCCGTTAACTCTATAACCTGTACCGCTAAACGGCGTGGCGTGGCAAACCATTTAATATCTACATAAGCCAAATCATGATCATTTAACTGAGTTTTAATACTGTCAAAAAAAGCCATTGCTAGCGTTTTTAATGATTTTGGTGGTAACTCTTCTGTTCCTAATTCAATAAGGAGGGTTTCATTACTCATTACGTCTCTCCTTTTGATAGCGATGGTGTACTTTTTTGATTGTTAGGATCTTCGTTTTTACGCTCTTCATTCTGACACAAGGGAAAACCTAATGCTTCACGTTTGGTATAATAAGCTTGCGCACAGGCTTTAGATAAACTGCGTACGCGTAAAATATAACGCTGACGTTCTGTTACTGAAATCGCATGACGCGCATCGAGTAAGTTAAACGCATGAGAAGCTTTCATTACTTGCTCATAAGCTGGCAGTGGTAAGTTTGCTTCAATTAACTTTTGACTATCTTTTTCGCATTGATCAAATTGTTTAAACAATGCATCTACATCTGCATATTCAAAGTTGTAAGTAGACTGCTCAACTTCATTTTGATGGAAAACATCACCGTAATATACTGTACCCATTGGGCCATCAGCCCAAACCAGATCATATATACTATCTACATTTTGTATGTACATAGCTAAACGCTCTAAACCATAAGTGATTTCACCCGTTACTGGCGTACATTCTAAACCACCTACTTGTTGGAAATAAGTAAATTGAGTGATTTCCATGCCGTTAAGCCAAATTTCCCAACCTAAACCCCAAGCACCCAGCGTAGGCGATTCCCAATTATCTTCAACAAAACGAATATCATGTACTAACGGATCAATACCTAATTCTTTCAACGAATTAAGGTATAGCTCTTGAATATTCTTAGGTGATGGTTTTAGCATCACTTGAAATTGATAATAGTGCTGCAATCGATTTGGATTTTCACCATAACGACCATCGGTTGGACGACGGCAAGGTTGTACATAGGCACTGCTGATTGGCTCAGGACCTATTGAACGTAAAAAAGTCATTGGATGGAATGTACCCGCGCCAACTTCTAAATCGAGTGGTTGCACAATGACACAACCCTGGCGTGACCAGTAATCTTGCAACTGCAAAATAAGGCCTTGAAACGTTTTACAATTGAAACTAGTCATGAGTATTCAAATTCGCTTTTGTTTAAAGTATAAATGCCCAGTATTGAAGACCGGGCATGCTTTTGACTGATAGAAAACTTAATTCATTAAGATGAATAAATTTGCGCTTATGCTTAAAAGTCTAAGTTAGAAACTTTTAAAGCATTCTCTTCAATGAAGTGTCGACGTGGTTCAACATGATCCCCCATTAAGGTAGTAAAGAGTTGATCTGCTGCAATAGCATCTTCAATAGTTACCTGTAGCATACGGCGTGTTTCAGGATCCATAGTGGTTTCCCAAAGCTGTTCAGGGTTCATTTCACCTAACCCTTTATAACGCTGTATATACTGGCCACGTTTAGATTCTGCCATTAACCAGTTTAATGCTTCTTCAAAGCTTTCTACTGGTTTAGTTTTATCACCACGCTTCACATAGCCACCTTCTTCAATTAGGCCATTAATCACATTATTTAAACCAAGAATAGCGGCAAACTCATTTGATTGAATAAACTCATAACTACAGCTATATGTTTTATCAATGCCATGCTGACGTACATTGAACTTAGGGTAGTAAATATTACGCTCAATATTGTGCTCAACAGATACAGTGTATATTGAACCATTACCCTCTTGATTCTCTAGTTGTGTAATCAAGTCTTTAGCCCAGCTATCAACCTTTGCTTTATCTGAAAAATCGTCTTTAGTGATGTTTTCGCTATAAACCATTTTTTCTAATATATCGCTTGGAATTTGTCTAGAAATACGTTTAATGATATCCATAGTTGTACGATACTGATTAACAATTTTTTCAAGTGCTAAGTCTGAAATAGCAGGGGCATCTTCATTTACATGAATAGCTGCGTTGTCTAATGCCAATGTAGTTAAATATTCAGTTAAGCCATCGTCATCTTTAATGTAACGCTCTTGCTTACCTTTTTTAACTTTATATAAAGGTGGTTGAGCAATAAATATATGGCCACGTTCCATTATTTCTGGCATTTGACGATAGAAAAAAGTAAGCAGTAACGTACGGATATGTGAACCATCAACATCCGCATCAGTCATAATAATAATACTATGATAGCGCAGTTTTTCTGGGTTATATTCATCACGGCCTATACCACAGCCTAGTGCAGTAATTAAGGTGCCAACCTCTTGAGAGGAAATCATTTTGTCAAAACGAGCTTTTTCTACATTAAGAATTTTACCTTTAAGTGGTAAAATAGCTTGGTTTTTACGATTACGTCCCTGCTTAGCTGAGCCGCCAGCAGAGTCCCCTTCCACAATATATAACTCAGAAAGCGCGGGATCTTTTTCCTGACAATCGGCTAATTTCCCTGGTAAACCAGCAATATCTAACGCACCTTTACGGCGTGTCATTTCACGTGCTTTACGTGCGGCTTCACGCGCTCTAGCAGCATCAACTATTTTCATAATAATAGTACGGGCAATACTTGGGTTTTCTAATAAGTACTCACCAAGTTTTTCACCCATCGCTTGTTCAACAGCAGTTTTAACTTCAGAAGAAACTAATTTATCTTTAGTTTGCGAAGAGAACTTGGGGTCAGGTACTTTTACCGATATAACAGCGGTTAAACCTTCGCGGGCATCATCGCCTGTAGCACTGGTTTCTGTTGAGCCTTTTTTGCTCTTGTTTAAACCTTCTTTATTCATGTAGGTGTTTAACGTTCGAGTTAGTGCTGTTCTAAAGCCACTTAAATGTGTACCACCATCACGTTGAGGAATGTTATTTGTAAAACAATGAATGCTCTCTTGGAAGCCATCATTCCACTGCATTGCTACTTCAACCGAAATGCCATCTTCTCTTTCTAAATCAAAATAAAAAACTTCATTATTAACCGCGGTTTTATTGGTATTTAAAAAATCAACAAAGGCTTGAATACCACCTTCATAACAAAAATGCTCTTCTCTACCACCATCTCTTTCATCAATTAAGCGAATAGAGACGCCCGAGTTTAAGAACGATAATTCACGAATACGTTTCATCAAAATATCAAAGTGAAATAACACATCTGAGAAGGTTTCTTCACTTGGCCAAAAGCGTACTTCTGTACCATTGTGATCACTTTCCCCGACGACGGCTAATGGCGCATCAGCTTCACCCATAGTATAAAATTGTTCGTGTAATTTACCCTCTCGACGAATAGTCAATTTCAGTTTATGACTTAGCGCATTAACCACTGAAATACCAACCCCATGAAGACCACCAGATACTTTATAGCCAGAGTCTTCACCACCAAACTTACCACCCGCATGTAATACTGTCATGATAACTTCAGCTGCTGAGATACCCTCTTCCGGATGGATTGCCGTAGGTATACCACGACCATCGTCTCTTACAGAAACAGAGCCATCAAGATGTATTTTAACCACTATATCTTTACAGTGACCAGCCAGAGCTTCATCTATTGAGTTATCTAAAACTTCAAAAACCATGTGATGTAAACCTGAACCATCATCGGTATCACCAATATACATGCCTGGTCTTTTTCGTACTGCATCAAGTCCTTTTAGTACTTTAATACTGGACGAATCATATTCATTTTCTACTGTCATAGTTTTAGCCTATTTACTCTTTATTGAATTCATCTCTGAATTATTTAACTCTGATACTTTGCCATGTTTCACGTGAAACACATAATAATTTTCATTATGATGTTCCGATAAAAAAGGCTGTAAAACATCAACATCAATTGCCGTGATAATAACTTGGCAATCTAATTTATCAATTGCTTTTGATAATGACGAACGAGAATTTATATCTAATTCTGCACCTACATCATCAATAAGTAAAATTGGTTTTACTCGTTTAACTTTTGCTATGAAACTCGCTTGAGCAAAGGTTAATGCCAGTAAAAACAACTTTTGCTGTCCGCGCGACAACTGTGTTTCTATAGCTTGTTTATCTAGTAAAAACTTAACATCAAATTTATGGGCGCCGTACAAGCTATAGCCAAAGCTTGCTTCCTTTTCTTGATTACTGGTTAAGGTTTCAAATAGGGATTTTTTTTGTGGCCAACCTTGCAAGTATTGTACAGTTACCCTGTCACTTATATTAGGTAATAAAATAGCTAACCAAACATTTAGTTCCGTAATAATTTCACTTACATAACCTTTTCTTAATTCGGCAACCTCTAATGAAACCTGGCAAAATTGTTCAGTCCAATAACCAAGCATTGATTGTTCGGATGATAACGTATTACCATTTTGTTTCACTTGCATACGAATACTCGCATTACGCTGCTTTAGAATTCGATTGAAATTTTTCCATTGGCTTGAAAAGTTATGTTCCACGTGGAACATGCCTAAATCAATAAACTTTCTTCTTTCTTTTGGCCCCCCAAAAAACAACTTAAAACTTTCTGGTGTGACAATCTGTATGGCTATATTTTTTGCTAAAACAGATAAACGCGTATGACGTTCTCCATTAATTTTTATATTAGTGATGCCAGTGTCCACATCTTTTGACAAACCTAACTGCAAGTTATTACTATCTTTTACACTCACTACAAACTGTTTTTTTTGGTGACAAACCAGTGAATCTATTTTACTTGTTCGAAAAGACTTACCATGACCAAGAAAAAAAATAGCTTCTAGCAAGCTACTTTTACCACTACCATTATCACCCACAAAAAAATTTAACTGAGGGTGAAAATAAATAATATCACCTTTTAAATTACGAAAGTTTTGAGTGATTAATTTTATAACACTCATTTACAAACCAAAACATTCATTACAATTAAAGTTATCAACAATTTACAATCGCATTGGCATAACAACATAAAGTGCTTCGCCTGAATCAGCACCTTCAATAACCACACTTGAATTAGCATCAGCTAAGGTAAATTTAACATGCTCGTCTTTAATAGCACTTAAAACATCAAGCACATAACTTACATTGAAACCTATCTCTAATTCATCGTAGGGAAAATCTATTTCTAATTCTTCTTCGGCTTGTTCTTGTTCAGGATTGTTAGCGGTAATTTTTAATAATGAATTTGAAAAATTTAATCTTACGCCTTTAAACTTTTCGTTAGATAAGATAGAGGCACGTGATAAGACTTGGCGCAGCGCTTCTTTATTTGCAATAAATATTTTATCCCCGTTACGGGGTAACACTCGTCGATAATCAGGAAAACGGCCATCAACTAATTTACTGGTAAATGAAAAATCAGTGTCAATAATACGGATATGGTTAGGGCTTAAGTAAACTTGAACTTCTTCATCAACGGGCGCAAGTAAACGAATAATTTCTAAAATTCCTTTCCTTGGTACGATTACTTGTCTTACTGGCAACGATAAAGAATCATTAGATATTTTACAAATAGCTAAGCGGTGACCATCGGTTGCTACCGAACGAATTTCATTACCTTCACTTTCAATAGACATGCCATTTAGATAGTAACGAACATCTTGGTTAGCCATAGAAAAATGAGTACTTTCTATTAAGCGCAGGAATTCAGATTTTAATAACTTGAACTCAACATCCCCCTGCCATTCGTCAATATTTGGAAAATCTATCGCCGCTAAAGTAGACAGAGAATATTTACTGCGACCAGAACTTAATTTCACAATATTATCTTGAACTAAAAAATTAATTAAAGCGTTTTCTGGTAGGCTTTTACATATATCGATCAACTTTTTAGCAGGAATAGTTATTTTTCCATCGTTACCTTGGTTTTCAATTTTGGCATAAGCAACCATTTCTAATTCTAAGTCTGTAGCTGTTAAGGTAAGTTGTTGGTTGATAATGTCAAAAAGTATATTACTTAAAATAGGCAAAGTACTTTTGCGTTCAACAGCACCAGAGACGAGTAATAGTGGTTTGAGTAATGCTTCTCTATTAATTGAAAACTTCATTTGTATTCCTGCTTATTAGCAAATCTTATTATTTCTTGAATTCAGGTTTTTAAATAGTAATCCAGAGTTAGACTAACCTCTGCAAACGATAATTAAGACGACAAGGTTCTAATTAAATTAGAATAATCTTCTTTAATATCATGAAACTCTTCTCTTAATGATTTAACCTTGCGTGTAGCATACAACACGGTAGTATGATCTCGACCACCAAAAGCATCACCTATCTCAGGTAAGCTATGGTTAGTTAATTCTTTAGATAATGCCATTGCAAGTTGTCTAGGCCTAGCGACTGAACGGTTTCTTCGTTTTGATAATAAGTCGGCCACTTTAATTTTATAATACGCAGCAACCGTCCGTTGAATATTATCAATGGTTACTAACTTATCTTGCAGGGCTAATAAGTCCTTTAATGCTTCGCGAACAAAGTCTATCGTTATTGCTCTACCAGTAAAGTTAGCATTGGCTATAACTCTATTTAAAGCACCCTCTAATTCACGTACATTAGAGCGTAAACGTTTCGCAATGAAAAAGGCAACTTCATCAGCTAAGTTAATATTACTTTCTTGCGCTTTGCGTTTTAAAATAGCCACACGAGTTTCCAGTTCTGGTGGCTCTATAGCTATAGTTAAACCCCAGCCAAAGCGAGATTTCAATCTATCTTCAACAGCGACTTCTTTAGGGTATCGATCACTGGTTAATATGATCTGTTGATTACCTTCTAATAAAGCATTAAAGGTATGGAAGAATTCTTCTTGTGTTTTGTCTTTACCTGCAAAAAATTGAATATCATCAATAAGTAAAGCATCAACACTACGGTAATATTGTTTAAACTTTTCTAACTCATTATTTTGTAATGCTTTAACCATATCTTGCACAAATCGCTCGGAATGCATGTAGGCTATTTTTGCATTCGGGTTATTCTGTAATATGCCATTACCTACCGCGTGTAATAAATGCGTTTTACCTAAGCCAGTACCACCATAAATAAACAACGGATTATAAGCCGTACCCGGATTGTCAGCAACTTGTGAGGCTGCAGCACGGGCTAGCTGATTAGATTTACCTTCGACAAAGTTATCAAAGGTATATTTAACTCTCACATTCGCTTTTTTGGGTTGGCTTGGATCAGACTGATTTACAGGCGAAACTTTTGTAATTTTACTAAAATTACTCTTGCTAGAAATGTTTGTACTGGGTTTTGTAGCAGAAACTACTGGTTTGCTGCCAACATCAAACCGTAGTAAGTAAGAGTCTTCACCTCCATTCATGGTGATTAATTCATTAATTCTATTAACGTATTTATCACGTACCCAATCTAAAACGAACCGATTCGGAGCGTAAAGTGTTAACACATTATCGGTAACTACGCATTGTAATGGCCTGATCCACATACTAAATTGCTGAGTTGGCAATTCTTCTTGAAGAACAGATAGGCATCGTTGCCAAAGTGAATGTTCCAAACAACAAACTCCAAAGGAAGGTGATTCATCGATTTGCTGCATTTATTATTAATTATAAATAGGCTTTAGCCTTAATAAAGTAAGCTCAGTAAGCTTTAAAAATTATAAAAGTGTATAAATAAAAATAATTTAACTTTGGTAAATAAACCTAGCTGTATAATTAATGCAATATCGAGTAATGTAGATAATATAAGGCTATTATCTCTATAGTTATCCACAAGTGCAATATTGATAAACAACTATTCGTTACTTTTTTTCAACTAAATCATCTAACCTATTGTAAAGTATATTTATTGATAATAAATATAGATTTAAATAATAATAAAAACAATTACATAGTATATTTTCTTATTTAAGTACAAAGCTCAAATTTAAGTCCTTATTTCAAGAGAAAATATACCTAATACCGATATTTTTAAATTAAATTTATAACATTTGCTAAAATACTCGCTATAATTAGGTGATCATAAAGATCTTTAAATGATCTTTTATAAATAAGCGCGGGTAAATATTGACAAAGCTTCTATTAAGCTTTAGAATTCGCCCTCTTTTTTTAGACCAGTGTGCTCGTAATGGCTTTTTTGTCAGGGCAACAACAACCGACGGATTAGCGTAATGAAAAGAACATTTCAACCTAGCGTACTAAAGCGTAAACGTAACCACGGATTTCGTGCTCGTATGGCAACTAAAAATGGCCGTGCTGTTATAGCTCGTCGCCGTGCCAAAGGCCGTGCAAGCCTTAGCGCTTAATCTTTATCTTTTTTCTTAACCAGAATCAAGCGTAAGATTATGGTAACCAACCAGGTTACTTATGAATTTAATCGGGAGTCACGTCTGTTGACTCCCGGTCACTTTCAATCTGTATTTAAAAAACCCATCCGTTTTGGCTCTCGCCACTTTACTATTCTAATAATACCTTCTACGTTACCTGATGATTCATGCAAAAATAATCGTTTAGGTTTAGCTATTGCTAAAAAGCGTGTGAAACTTGCTGTGCAACGTAATCGCATTAAAAGAATTATTAGGGAAAGCTTCCGCTTAAATCAGCACAACTTACCCCCTATTGATATGGTCGTTATGGTAAAATCAGGTATTGATCAACTCGACAATAAAGTTATTAACCAAGAGCTGATGAAAGTATGGCGAAAAATAATTCAGCGCCACAAAAACTAGCCACACGATGTGCTATTGCCTGCATAAAAGGTTATCAACGTTTTATTAGCCCTTTATTAGGAGCTAATTGTCGATTTCACCCTACTTGTTCTTGCTATGCTAATGAAGCAATAGAGCGCTTTGGTGTGGTAAAAGGCGGTTGGTTAGCAGGAAAAAGAATAGTAAAATGCCACCCTTTACATAAAGGTGGTGATGATCCAGTACCCCCTTTAGAAAAAAAACAGTAAAGTTTGTGCTAACGCAAGAATATTAATTTTTAATCTATTTATGTAAAAAGTTGGTTGGTTAACAGACAAACGTATATTAAAATGCCTCGCAAATAATATATTTATATTCAATAAACAAGAGAAATAAATTTTATGGAATCTCAACGCAGTTTACTATTTATTGCGCTTATGGTTGTTACTTACTTATTATTTAGTCAGTGGCAATTAGAAAATGCACCCGCAGTTAAACAAACAGCTGCAAGCCAAAATTTGTCTAACAATGGGGTCAATAGCGATATTAATAATGAAACAGACACACAAAACACCAATGGTGATTTTGTACCTGAATCAACCGATGCTAATACGCCTGCCATAAATTCAGCGGCTTCAAGTGCAAAATTAATTACCGTAACCACTGACACATTAATAATTAAAATTAATACGCAAGGTGGTGATATTGTTGATGTAAAATTACGTCAATTTGATACCGAGCAAGGTAATGGTATTCCATTTACTATAATGCAAAATGGTAATCAAAAATATGTTGCACAAAGTGGTTTAACAGGTGCTAATGGTGTTGACCGAATAATTAAGGGACGCCCTATTTATACTAGCACACAAACTAGCTATGAATTGAGCGGTAATAACTTAGCTGTAGATTTAACCTATCAAGATGATTTGGGATTAACCGTAACGAAGCGATTTAATTTTAGTGCTAATAGCTACAAGGTTGATGTTGACTATATTATTGATAACAACACCCCCAACAGTATCTCTGTACAAATGTATGGTCAGCTAAAACAATCCACCTTACAAGATACTTCAACAGGGATGCTACCAACTTACCGTGGTGCTGCTTTCTCAACCACAGAAGATCGCTATGAAAAATATGATTTTGACGATATTAGCGAAGCCAACTTAAATAAAGCTACCCTAGGTGGCTGGGTTGCTATGCTTGAACATTATTTTGTTTCTGCTTGGGTGCCTAGTGCTTCAGATAATAACCAACTTTATACTAGCTTTACTTATAATCAAGATGCCGTCATTGGCTTTAAAGCACCCGCAGTTATTATTGATGCTGGTCAACAAGGCAAAACCTCGGCTATTTTTTATGTTGGTCCTAAAGACCAAGCCGTATTAGAAAAAATTGCGCCTAACCTAGATTTAACTATAGATTACGGTTTTTTATGGATGATCAGTCAGCCATTATTTTGGTTATTACTGAAAATTCAAAGTTTCGTTTCTAATTGGGGTGTGGCAATTATCATTATCACCTTAATTGTTAAAGGTGGTATGTACCCGCTGACTAAAGCACAATATACCTCTATGGCTAAAATGCGTGAACTAGCACCAAAAATGGCCAAGCTAAAAGAGCGCTATGGTGATGATAGACAAAAAATGTCTAAAGCTACGATGGAAATGTACCGTGAAGAGAAAGTAAACCCTGCTGGCGGTTGTTTACCATTGCTTTTCCAAATGCCTATTTTCTTAGCGCTTTACTGGGTATTTTTGGAAAGTGTTGAATTACGTCACGCGCCTTTCATCTTTTGGATTCAAGATTTATCGGCAATGGATCCATACTATGTATTACCAGTGTTCATGGGCGTTAGTATGTTCGTAATGCAAAAAATGCAGCCAATGACAGTGCAAGATCCTATGCAACAAAAAATTATGCAGTATATGCCTGTTGTATTTTCTGTATTCATGGCATGGTTCCCATCAGGTTTAGTACTATACTGGTTTGTTAGTAACATGATTTCAATTATCCAAATGAAAATTATTTTTAGCGGTATTGAAAAGAAAAAACTAGCACAAAACGCGTAGGCGGGGTTTCAATCGCGCTATTAAAAGATAGCGCATAACCCCTTTCTACAAAAGAAAACGAAGGCGACCATAGTAAATAGGTCGCCTTTTTTGTTAGTTCTATTTAAATAATAGTAAATAAATAAAGTAAAATACCTTTAATTCACAACCTTTAAGCTTAAATAACTCTATGACATCATTATCAAATGGAAAAAACACCATTGCCGCACAAGCAACTGCACCAGGCCGTGGTGGCGTTGGTATTATTCGTGTTTCAGGGCCTGAAGCTAAAAATGTCGCTAAAGCAATTTTAGGCAAGGTTCCAGCTGTTAGAAAAGCTGAGTACTTGCCCTTTTCAAACGCCGATAATGAAGTATTAGATCAGGGTATAGCTTTGTATTTCCAAGCACCTAATTCTTTTACCGGTGAAGATGTTATTGAATTTCAAGGTCATGGCGGCCCAGTAATTTTAGATATGCTGCTAAAAGCTATTTTGGCACTACCAAAAATAGTGATGGCAAAACCTGGCGAATTTAGCGAGCAAGCTTTTTTAAATGACAAACTTGACTTAACGCAAGCCGAAGCCATTGCCGATTTAATTAACTCAAGTTCAGAGCAAGCCGCGCGTTCCGCCCTGCACTCTTTACAAGGTGAATTCTCAAAACTTGTTCATGAAATGGTCGCAAGCATTATCCATTTACGCATGTATGTGGAAGCAGCCATTGATTTTCCCGAAGAAGAAATTGACTTTCTTGCCGATAAAAAAATAGTTACCGACCTAAAAGCTATTATTGATAAAGTCGAGAAAGTACGGAAACAAGCACAGCAAGGCAATATTATTCGCGAAGGTATGCGCGTAGTTATTGCCGGTCGCCCAAATGCAGGAAAATCTAGCTTATTAAATGCCTTAATAGGAAAAGAAACCGCTATTGTTACCGATATTGCTGGTACAACCCGTGATGTACTAACCGAACAAATTCATATTGATGGTATGCCGTTACATATTATTGATACCGCAGGGTTGCGTGAGAGTAACGACAAAGTAGAACAAATAGGTATTGAGCGAGCATGGCAAGAAATTAATCAAGCAGACAGAGTGTTGCTAATGGTTGATGACAGTGATGATTACAGTATTAATAACGGTGTACTTGAAAACGAGCAAGATATTAAAACTTACTACCCTGATTTTTTTGAAAAGTTACCTAGCAATATTGGTTTAACCTTAATACGAAACAAAGCCGATATAACCAATAACATCACAGGCTACAGTGAATTTATTGATAATAAAGCTAACAAACATGCCATTATCACCTTATCAGCAAAAACTGGCTCAGGCATTGACAGCTTAAAAGAACACTTAAAAACCATTATGGGCTATGAAGCTAGTACCGAGGGTGGTTTTATGGCCAGAAGACGCCATTTGACCGCTTTAGATAACGCTCACCAACATTTAATAATCGGATTAGAACAATTAGAATCTTACGTTGCAGGTGAAATACTGGCGGAAGAATTACGCATTTGCCAACAAGCGTTAGATCAAATCACTGGCGAATTTACCAGTGACGATTTACTTGGAAAGATATTTAGCTCATTTTGTATTGGTAAATGATTTTAAACATATTTAATAAAATTGTCTGGGAATGGATACTTTCAATGTTAAATCAGAACAAAATATTGTAGTCTTGAAAAAGTATATAAGAAAATAAACAAGGCAAAAACGGTTGGTTTTTGTCTTGCATCGTTATCTTAACCAACTATTTTTGCCCGTTACTTGGGCGTTAACAATATTTAATATATCAGTATAATTTCAACTTTAAGGTGATAATTAATGATTAAAGTAAGTGTAATGTACCCAAACTCGACAGATACAAATTTCGACATTGAATACTATTGTAATACTCATTTACCAATGGTTGCAGAGCTTCTTGGTGACGCCTTAAAAGGTGGTAATGTTGATTCTGGTTTAGCTGGAGGATCCTCTGGCGAAATGGCACCTTTCATAGCAATGGGACATATGACTTTTGAGTCAATGGATAGTTTTCAGAATGCTTTTGGTCCAAATGCAAAAAAAATAATGGGCGATATCCCTAATTTTACAAACACTCAACCTCAAATTCAAATTAGTGAAATTAAGATTTAGTAACTCACCTT
>JQIA01000778.1_pt1 | contig 16761 bp, 12 predicted proteins | sample 811431 | NCBI WGS metagenome assembly JQIA01 (sample SAMN02998118, study PRJNA258478) | marine sediment metagenome | biome: marine; feature: seafloor; material: sediment; isolation source: oil-polluted sediment collected from 3 locations (0.5 km, 0.7 km and 0.9 km)... | place: USA: Gulf of Mexico ...
CAGGTTGAAGTGTTTTTGATTTAACAGAAGTTAAAGGAATGTCATCTCTGGTGAGTTCAAATTCTACTGAAGTTTCATTGTCTCTTAGTACCGTCAGTGTCAGAGGTGAACCCTTGGGACCCTTGATTTTATTAACAGCTTCACTGATAGACATTTCGTGGGTTGATTCACCGTTTACTTTTATTATAATATCTCCGGCTTTTATACCCGCTTTATATGCAGGAGAACCTTCAATGGGTGAAATGACGGTGAGTATATTGTTTTTTATGATCATCACAACACCTATTCCTGAAAACTCGCCTTTCGTATCATCTTCAAGGGTTGCGAACTCTTCAGGATCAAGATAGGCAGAGTGAGGATCAAGGCTTCTTACCATGCCCTGAACAGCTTTAATAATTATTTTATCTGAGTCAACAGGATCAACATAGCTTTGTTCTATCTCATTAATAACATCAGCAAAGATGATTAAGTTCTGATAAACTTTGTCGGTCTCGGCTAACGTTATGCTTGATGATAAAAACATAAAACCAGTTGTGAGAACCAATGTAGACAGAATGACTCTTTTGAGTCGTGAGAACTTGATTGTTGTCATCAGTATTTATCCTTTTTAAACCAGTGTAATGGAGCAATCGGCTCTCCCTTATGCCTTATCTCAAAGTGGAGTCCCGATCCACTTAAAGAGCCTGTGTCACCTACTGTAGCTATAACTTCCCGATCCTGAACTTTGTCACCTTTTGATTTAAACAATTCTTCGGCATGTCCGTATAAAGAGTAGTAGTGACTGCCATGATTTATGATAATTAAGTTACCATAACCTTTTAACCAGTCAGCAAATATAATTTCTCCACTGCTGACTGCCTGAATAGGTTCACCACGATCGGTCCTTATTTTGATGCCGCTGTGAAAGGTTTCAACCATAAATTTTTCATCTTTGCTTTTTCCAAAATGATTGATTATTTTGCCTTTAACGGGGACTCTCATCAATCCTTTTTTTGCAATAAAACTGTTCATTGGTGATGGGGTAAAGGACGAACTACCAAACCCCTGATCCAGTGAATTTATAGTTTGTGTGAGTTCCCTGGCCGCTTCTTTCAAAGATTCGATTGCTGCAATTTTTAGAGATTTTTTACTTTGAATTTTAGCCAGTAACGATTTTTTCTTTAGCTTGTTTTGTTCAATTATATTTATTTGTTGTCTGTAATTGTCTTTAAGGGCTATTTTAACACCTTTTTGCTCTGACAATCTGTATTGAAGTTCAGATAACCGTTCAAGGTTTCCAAGGTGGCTTTTAAGAATTTTTTCATCAGCTTCAAGTATTCGTTCCATCCCGTTTTTTCTGTTAAGGAAATCATAAATAGAGTCAGAAGAGGCCAGAATGTTCATTTGACCCAGTTGATTTATTTTATAAAGAGAGACGAGACGTTTCTCAATATACCTTTCATTATTGCTGATAACCAACTTCAGGTCGTTAAGAGCATTGTTGTTGTTTTTAATTTCAGCTTCAAGCAGGGCTATTTCATTTTTTATACCCGATAATTTTTTCCGTGCCTTGTTCAGGGAGAGATCAATATCATTCAAGCCATTTAATATGGTCTTTTCTTTTTGTGAGAACTGATAGGCTTCATCTTTTGTCCGCTTTATCTGTTTTTCGATTTTGCCAATTTCAGCTGTATGCGTTTCTATTTTCTCTTCGATGTCATTTTTTGCATTATAGGTTTTACCTTGTAGAACTCTTTTGATTTTTTTCTTTGTTTTTTTCTTATAAAGGTGAACATAACGGTCTCTATGTCTTATAAAGCCAATCATGCCCTTGTGATCAACTTGCAGCCAGCCATTACCGGTATGTTTTACAATTTTTACGAAACTGTTTTTTTTTATCGTTATGATGCTTTTACTGTTTTTATCCGGTTGTGTTCGGATGTTCAAATAGGCAGCCGTAACAATACCTTCTTCAGGGATGCTCTCAGCTGCTGAAGAGGTGTTGCCTGGAGTTAGAAATATTACGAAAAAAAAGACTGTTAATAAGTTTTTAAAAATTGTTTTAAAGATAAAAAGCATCCCAACCATCCGACAAATATACTGTAAATAATGATTTCAAGAACCGATAAGGGTGACAGAAATTTTATATCAAATACATAGGAAGCAAAGTTCTGCTCTATGTTAGAAGAAATGATGAGGTAGGCAATGAAAAGTATTATAATTCCTGAAAGTCCACCAACACCACCCTGAATAATTCCTGCAAAATATGACGGTATTTTTATAAATGAATCTGTTGCTCCTACAAGCCTCATGATTTCGATTTCTTCACGCCTTGAATATAAAGCAAGACGAATAGTGTTTGAGATAATGAAAACGGTCACCATGAAAAAAAGTATTCCCATGGTTATTCCGATAAACTGAAACAGGTTGAAAATATTTGTACATCTTCCAATCCATGCCTGTCCATACTCCACATCATCTACAATATGCATTGATTCAATCTGAGCAGCCAGAGTTTCAATTTTTTCCCAGCTTTGGCCTGCTGGGTTCATGTGAACTTCGAAAGCAGCTGGGAGTGGATTTCTTTCAAGATTTTCAAGCAATGAAGCCTGTCGTTCCATTTGTGACTTCAGTTGCAGAAGTGCGTCTTCTTTGGAAATAAAAGTTACATTTTTTACACCATGCAGGCTTTGAATTTTTACTTTTGTTGATCGCAGTTCATTTTCTGTAGCAGTTTGATCGACATAAGCCATAATTCTTATGCCTTTCTTCCATGAATTCATTACTTCCTGAGCATTGGTAAACAATAGGCCGGCAGCACTTGCTATCAATATAGACAGTGCAATGGTAATTGTTGTGACAATGTGAAGAAACTTATTATCGCTCATATCCTTTATGGCGCGTTGTGCAAAAAAAATCATTACGAAGCCTCACCTCATTTTAAACTGTATCAGATGATTTATGCAATTAACCCAGTGCAGAAGATTCTGCTTTTCTGCCGCACTTACTTTACCTATAGTTGTATGACGTCCGGATTTGGACTTTCAACACGACCGTCTTTAAGGTGGAGAATGCGACTTGAAGTATTCTCTATTAGCTCTTTATCATGCGTTGCAATGATTATCGTCGCACCTTTTGTATGATACCCTTTTAAAAGGTCCATGATAATACCCGCCGATTTTGAATCCAGACTTCCCGTGGGTTCATCTGCCAGAATGATCTTTGGGTCACCCACAATCGCTCTGGCAACTGCTACACGCTGCTGCTCGCCACCAGAGAGACTCTCAGGGTAGCTGTTCATCTTATTTTCCATGCCTGCATTTCGAAGGACACTGTTAACTTTTTTCCGTATAAGATTGTTATTCACTCCGGCAACTTCAAGGACAAGGGCAACGTTTTCAAAAGCTGTTTTCGTTGGGATAAGTTTGAAATCCTGAAAAATAACGCCGAATTTTCTTCTAAGCATCGGGATTTGTTTCTTGGTAATTCGTGAAAGGTTTACACCGTCAACAAGTATCTGCCCTTCAGAAGTTTTTTCACCTCTGTACATCAGTTTTAAGAGGGTTGATTTACCGGCCCCTGAATCCCCTGTTATAAAAAGCCACTCATTTGATTCAATATCAAGCGTCACATCAGCAAGGGCATGTTTTGGCCCATAGCGCTTGTGAATATGAAACATCCTGATAATCGAGTTCTTTTTTTGTATGTCAGTCATTCTTTATCCCAAATCTTGATGGCGTCGTAAAAAGTTCCATCTACTTCGCTTTAGCGCTTGGCCAGACTTTTGACGTACCACATGTACTACTACAAGCCTGGCCAAGCACTAAATCTTGCATATGGAACCTTTTCCTTAGCCATCTATTATACTTTTTACGAAAACATTTCTTGTTCAGGGTAATAAAAATATTATACAGCAGGTCGATCGACTCTTGAATATATTAAAGATTGACCTGTTTGTATATAGTTGATATTTTGCCCACATGTCAAGGAGTGCCGCAAAACGGTTTTTCTTACTACAAACCTCCACTGGAATCCCATAACGCGCTTCTTCCTTCAGTGGAGGTTTATAAACGCAAAAGTGAAATAAAATCAACAGTTACTTGGGAAAACTGACAAATTATTGAGTGTTGCTCAAATAATAAAAGATAAAGGTAAAAAAGGATACAAAAATGAAACAGGAATTGATCAAAATAATTTGTGAAAAATCATTTAAATTTTCAGAAACACCGGTGTTTAAATTAGCCTCTGGCCAGATGAGCAGCTTCTACGTAAACTGTAAACCTACAATTCTCAGCCCCAGAGGGATGTTTTTGACGGGACACCTCGTATATGAAGCGATTAAAGATCTCAAAGTAAATGGCGTGGGTGGTTTAACATTTGGAGCTGATCCGATAGCCGTTGCAGCATCATTTGCTTCTGGATTGAATGATGATCCAATCAACGCATTTTCCATTCGTAAAGAACAGAAGGATCATGGGATTATCAAATGGGTTGAAGGTGACCTGAATAAAGGTGACCGTGTTGTTATTATTGATGATGTTGTGACAACCGGGGGCTCAACTATAAAAGCCATAGAAAGAGCAAGAGCCGAAGGTCTTGAAGTTGTAAGAGTGGTTACACTTGTTGACAGACAGGAAGGCGGCGTTGAGAATGTTCAGGAATACGTTAAGGATGTCTCTGCAATTATTACAAGAGATGAATTGATGGAAGCGATTAAAAGTTAATAAGTCGATTATAAGATGGCTACGGAAAAGGTTCCATATACAAGGTTTAGGGTTCACTCAGGCTTGAAGTAGTACCTGTTGTACGTCAAAAGTCTAATTGAATACTAAAGCGAAGTAGATGGGAGCTTTTACGACGCCATCAGATTTTGAATGAGGCAGGATGAAGATAATTGTTTGTGGGAAAGGTGGCAGTGGGAAAAGTACCGTTTCGACAATGCTCGCAAGGGCTTTTAATGAAACTGGTGCAAACGTTCTTGTAATTGATGCTGATGATTCAAACCTTGGTCTTCATCGCCTTATGGGGGCGAAGTCTCCTGTTGTTTTGATGGATAGTCTCGGGGGGAAAAAGGGTTTTAAACAAAAAACACAGAGTGCTTTCCCGGGTGCTCCGGGAGGCCTGTTTTCAGACCGGATGACCCTTGATGAAATACCCTGTGAATGTTTGTCGGAAGTAGATGGGATAAAACTGTTTGCTACGGGAAAAATTCACACAGCCGGAGAAGGCTGTGCCTGCCCTATGGGGCGTTTGTCAAAAATGATTCTTTCCCGCCTTGTTATCAAAGAAAATGATGTTGTGATTATTGATACTGCTGCAGGAGTAGAACATTTTGGACGTGGTCTGGATACCTCATGTGATCTTGTATTAGGCGTTGTTGATCCTACTTATGAGTCCTTTTTATTGGTAGAAAAAATTTCTTCAATGACGGCCGAAGCCGGATTGTCGTTTGCAGTTGTTCTGAACAAGGTCGATGAAACGACGGCAGCTGTTATGGAAAACAATGTCGATATGGGAAAAGTTCTTGGTAGTATCAATAATGATCAATCTGTTTTTTTATCAGGCCTTGAAGGAAAACCTCTGAATCAGAATGTAAATGATATGCTCGATATTGTATCTAAAATTAAAAATTTAAATAATTGATTGATGGGAACTGAAATGAATAACCTGACTGATATTCTGAAAAAAATCTCTCTATTTAGTTCTCTTGAATCACATGCCATTGAAAAGTTAAGTCAATCGCTCCGCCCTGTTTCTTTAAAACAGGGTGAAACTCTTTTTCTAAAAGGGGACGAAGGTGATTGTATGTATATTGTCAGACGTGGGACTATAAAAATTGTTTTACCCTCTATCGCAGGTGAGGAAATTATCGTTGCGCTACTGAAAAAAAATGACTTCTTTGGTGTGATGGCGATGTTAGATGGTGAATCACGCTCTGCAGATGCTGTAACTGTTACAAACTCTGAAGTTTTTCTTCTCGGACGAAATGACTTTCTTTCAATCCTGCAGTCCGATATTAATGCCCTGAAGACAATTTTGTTCGACTTGTCACAAATGATACGAAAAACAGATGACTTTCTGGGTGATGTCTGTTTTTCTCCAATATCAATAAGGCTTGCAAAGAAATTGTTGGAACTTGCAGAGACATCAGGCCGCGTTGAAGGAAATACCGCCTACATCGACATAGCTTTAACTCAGAAAGATTTGGGTGATCTTGTAGGTGCAACCAGGGAGAGTGTTAATAAAGCTCTTAAGGTTCTTCGAAATGATGATCTGATATCAATTGATTCAAATAAAATCAGTATAACAGATGTTGAAACACTCCAGATCAAGGCCCAGCAATAGTTTATTTATTATTTATTCTATTAAATAGCTCATGGCCTATTGATGTGCCGATATTGATAAATTCCGGCCCGTATTCTTTTCCCGTTCCTGAGCGGAAGGTATACTTAATTTTCTCTATTACTTTGATACCCTTTGGGAAATGTGTCATGAATTCATTTAGTGGTATTTTCGAAAATGTCACCATTTCCCATACTGTATGGGCAAAATTATCAGGCCCCCACCTGAATTTATCCGCATCATAGAGACAATCTGAAATAATTTTACCCTCTGTTGAAAAATTACAAACAATTTCTTTAAATGCTTCATGACTTTGAATGGCGTTACAAATATCATTTATTTCTGTTTGTGAAAGAGAATATTTTTTTAAGAACTCTAAGGCAAAATCAGCACTTTTTACCGCATGGTTTTTTTCCTTCCTTTTAATGTCATGCAAGAGGCCAGCACACTGCACCAACAGAAGAATGCGCTCAGTTTTTTCTTTAGAAAATTCTGATAACTTACACTCTATGATAACAAGTGTTCCTGCATCTATAGCGACCTTAATTGAATGATGCAGACCGTGTCCAAAATCATTTTCAATTTCAGCTGAAACAAAGTCTGTCAGTTCATTTATAAAGGCGTTATTTTCAAAAAAAGTTTTTGATAAAGTGTGTTCAGTAGAGAATTTATCGTAAAAAACCGGAGGAGTTGACTCTGCAACAAGTTCACGGGCTAATTGTCTGACTGTTTCGTAACGGCTATCCATTTTTTGATGCTATCATGGTACAAAAAGATATTCAAGTCCTGAGACGCAAATGCAAGCCTGAAAAGACTTAACAAGGAAAACTGTAAGGTCATTTAGTATAAGTACTAAGTGTTTTGCCATTTATCCAACCAGATAAGTTCCAGTCGATGCTGCTATCAATATGTCATTCTCATTGTGCAAAACGCATCTTGATACGGCCACCTTATTACCCAACCTTAAAACCTCTCCTGTCGCTTTAAAACTTTCACCACGACCCGGTCTGATAAAATCAACTCTAATATCAATGGTTCCCATTTGAATAAGCCGTTGCGTTAACTCTTCAGGTGTTGCTTCTTTCATTTGATCAATGACACTTAATTGAGCAACAACTCCGCCAGTAAAATCGAGCACAGCTGCAATAACACCACCGTGAAGAATTTTCATCGCAGAGTTTCCAACAAGATCCTCTTTCATTTTGATGCAAACCACTGCCTTATTAAGATGAAGCTCCTCCATTTTTATACCAAGTAATTTATTAAACGGCATGTTCTCTTCATAGAAATGACTTAAAGTTATAAACAGTTCATCGACATTCATTTTTTCCATAAACTATTTCGTCCTGTGTATTTTTTGATTGTAAAAAAAATTTAAACATCCGTGAAAATAAGTGCAATAAATTATTTTTAGATACTTTTCAAGGGTAATTATATTTAATCGTACTTTATAATAATTCATATTATTTCGGCAGTTCAATATTTTCTCCTAAGGTTAAGGATGACAATGCTGAATTTATCTTTTTTTAAAAATTAAATGCTATTTTATAGAATGAAAATATAGTATAAAATTTGTAACAACCGTGGGTTGTGTTATAACTACCTTTATAGTGTGAAAATTAGTATTTTGAATTTCAATCGATGTAATTCAAGGTGCGGAGCTGTGCAACTCAACAGTATTTGAAGGCGGGTGGCAAGGTCTTGCATGTTTTTATCGTGTAGAGGACAATTGTAAATGGGAAAATCTAATATGAATGTTTATACAAAGAAAAGAATAATTGTCACCGGTGGAGCAGGATTTTTGGGATCTCATCTTTGTAAACGTCTCCTCGAGGATGGGCATGAAGTAATTAGTGTTGACAACTTTTATACAAGCTCAAAACAAAATATCATTGAACTTCTTGATAATCCCTATTTTGAAATACTACGCCACGATATTACCTTTCCATTATATTTAGAGGGAGATGAAATTTATAATCTTGCATGCCCGGCCTCACCCATTCATTATCAATGTGACCCTGTTCAAACGACAAAAACATGTGTACACGGTGCCATCAACATGCTTGGTCTTGCCAAGCGAATCAAAGCAAAAATTTTTCAGGCTTCCACAAGTGAAGTATATGGAGACCCCAAAGTTCATCCTCAAACTGAAAACTATCTTGGCCATGTTAACCCAATAGGAATAAGGTCGTGCTATGATGAGGGGAAACGCTGTGCTGAAACTCTATTTTTTGATTATTACCGTCAGCATTCTCTAAATATTAAAGTAGCACGTATATTTAATACCTACGGCCCTAATATGCATCCTAATGACGGTAGAGTTGTATCGAATTTTATTATGCAGGCGCTCAATGGAAAACCGATAACAATATACGGTGATGGAAAGCAGAGCCGTTCTTTCTGTTATGTTGATGATCTTATAGACGGTTTCATACGATTGATGGATTCATCAGATGATTTTACCGGACCTGTAAACTTAGGCAATCCGGTTGAATTTACAATTCGTGAACTTGCAGAAAATATTATTGAATTAACAAATTCTAAATCTGAAATTGTTAACAAACCGTTACCACAGGATGACCCGATGCAAAGGCAGCCGGACATAACACTGGCTACAAATGAACTGAACTGGAAACCGTCTGTTAATTTAAAAGAGGGATTAATAAAAACGATTGAATATTTTGAATCAAGCTTTGATCTTATTTAGTCCCATATAGTTGGGATTTGAAATTACCCAAAAGTATCCTGAAACATACAATTTGTATAGATTATAGAGTTTAACTTTGAGACATTTAGTCTCGAGCCAATCGCAACTGGTATTATCTTATGCATCAAAAATTAGATGAAACTATTTATACTCCTGAATCAGAATTGCGGCGACCACGTATCTTGCTTACCAATATGTTAAGTGACCTTGTTAACTCTCGCGAACTAGCATGGAGATTGTTTGTCCGAAATATTTCAGCAAGGTACCGTCAGACTATGGTCGGGTATTTGTGGGCTGTTTTCCCACCGCTTATGATATCCGCTATATGGATTTTTTTAAATTCTCAGAAAATATTGAATATTAAAGATACTTCAGTTCCATATCCGCTTTACGTTCTTATTGGAACAATTCTCTGGCAGGTGTTTGTTGATTCTATTAATGCTCCTATGCGTGTTATTAAAGAGTCTGCCACAATGATTGCAAAAATCAATTTCCCCCGTGAGGCGCTTATTTTTGCCGCATTTCTCGAGGTGATATTTAATCTGCTTATTCAATTGTGTTTACTTTCTGGAGTTTTTGTCTATTTTAGTATTCCGATTTCTTTTGGAATGCTGTCTGGATTTGTTGGGATTGCTGGCATAATCATGATGGGTATGATGGCAGGGATAATTTTAACGCCATTGAGCCTGCTTTATGGAGATGTGCAGCAGGGACTTCCTATAATTCTCCAGCCGTTGTTTTACCTTACACCGATAGTTTATTCAGCCCCTGAAACAGGCCTCGGGTCAATTATTGCCACCTATAACCCCATCAGCCCTTTAATTCAGTTTACTCGTGAATTAATAACGACAGGAAAAGTTATCTGCCTTGAACCATCGATCATTGTCTGTAGTATAACTATGGTAATGCTTCTTTTTGGCTGGCTTTTATATAGAATAGCTATGCCGCATCTGGTTGAACGTATTGCGGCATAAAATAAACAAATGAGATTATTGTAAATGTCTGATGAAGTTCTTGTTAAATGTGAAAATGTTTCGAAAAAGTTTTGCCGAACCCTTAAACGTTCCCTCTGGTACGGTGTTCAGGATATCTGTTCGGAACTGAATCCGTCGAGAGGCGAAAGTGACATTGTCGGTATTGAGCATTTTCCTGAATTGCGCAAAGGTGAATTTTGGGCTGTAAATGACGTCTCCTTTGAACTTAAACGTGGTGAATGCCTCGGGTTAATCGGGCACAATGGGGCAGGGAAAAGTACTCTGCTTAAAATGCTCAATGGATTAATTAAACCCGACCATGGCAGAATCACGATGAAAGGCCGAATAGGTGCTCTTATAGAACTGAATGCAGGGTTTAACCCGATACTTACTGGTCGTGAAAATGTTTATATTTATGGTTCCATTCTTGGTTTTTCAAAAAAGGAGATTGATCGTAAATATGATGCTATAGTTGATTTTGCAGAACTATCCGACTTTATGGAAATGCCATTTAAATCTTACAGTTCGGGAATGAAAGTTCGTTTGGGGTTTGCTGTGGCAGTTCAGATGGAGCCGGATGTTCTAATAATTGACGAAGTTCTTGCTGTTGGAGATATGGGGTTCAGGGCAAAGTGTTATAATACAATATATAATTTAATAAAGAATTCGGCAGTAATACTTGTTTCCCATGCGATGCCTCACATAGACCGGACATGTACATGTGCATTATTAATGAAAAATGGTCAGAAAAAGATTTTTTCCAAGAATACAGCTAAGGTAATAGATGAATATTATTCTGCATTCCAAACAAACCATAAAAATATTATGCAGCTTGATGATGTTTATTTAACCAATCTTCAATTAAATGGAAAAAATGGTACAATACATTCGATTGACTATGGAGATTCTCTGGAAATATCTTTTGAATTAGAAGTGTCGGAAAAATTTAGACAAATAGAGATATCGGTATCATACCAAAGTCTTTCAATGGAGATGATTGCGTATTCTAACAGCACTATTGAAGGTGTGTCGATTAATAATGACGGGTGTCGTAAAGTTTGCAAAATTTGTCTTGATAAATTGATTTTAGGGTCCGGTAAAAAATATTTATCGTTGATAATCCGTGATTCCAATACGAATGAAATGCTATGCTGGGCCAATTCTTTTGCTGAAATTAATGTTAATCATAAGTTTTATATTCCTGCACCAACGTATTTTAAAGCAGAGTTTATTGTGGTAAATGATTAATACATTTTTAGGCTTTTACTGCTAAGGGGATAAAGATTTTTGCAAAAAAACATGGGTACGATTGTAGGATTTTTTTATACACTTATGCTATTTGATTTTTACTCATAACTATTGCTTACCAAGGTTGTGAAAAAATCAAGTATTGCATTTTTTATGGCAACATATTTTTCCACGCATAGCGGTGGAACACACTTAATAGCAGTTTTTCCTTGATATCTATATGTTTAACACTTGTTGTATAAAAGACAGTTGTATTGGTTGTGGTTTTTGTCAGTTGGTTTGCCCGGCTGATGCATTAAAAATGCAGTGGAGTGAAATTAAAACCTGGCAACCTGTTATTGATGAAGAAAGCTGTACAAACTGCGGGTTATGTAAGAAGGTTTGCCCTAATTCGATCACCAGCCTTGCTGAAACAGGGGGGGAAGTCTGGGCTCAAAGAGAAAAATTTGGCTTAGAAGGCGATGGATATACTTACGCAATAACACATGAGAACAATGTGGAAAACCGTATTCTCAGCGCATCTGGTGGTACTTCAACAGTTTTATTGAAGTACCTGCTTGAAACAAGTCAGGTTGACTGTGTTATTTGTGCGGAATCTAAAATGGCTGCCATCGGTCAACCGCATTTCGGGTTAAAAATTTGCTACAGCCCTGAAGAAATCAATGCTTGCCGCTCATCAGCCTATGGCCCAATTCGTTATGATCAGATTTTACATGAACTGATTGAAAAAAATCTAACCTGTGCAATGACCGCTTTGCCATGCACATTAAGGGCTGTTCAAAAACTTCCAAATAAATTTCGAAAACACATCCTATTTACTGTTGGAATAATATGCTCTCACAATGTTACAGATCAGTTTACAGATTTTTTGGCACACAGTCATGGTATTCGGAATGAAAAATTCAGGATTAACCTTCGGGATAAACTTAGTATCCCAGATGCGAATCAATATAATACTTGTTTCCAGCTTAAAAATGGAAAAATAATTCGCACTCCACGGTTGAAAAACGGTTTTACCAAGAATTGGCGTGATTATTCATTTGCACAGGAAGCATGTTTTTATTGTCCTGACTTTTATGCTGCGGATGCAGATATTTCCGTTAAAGATGCGTGGGGAAGATTGAGCACAGATCCATTAGGGCTAACATTGTGCATTGTTCGGAATCAGAAAATCCGTAAAGCAATGGAGACGTTATCCCAAACAGGGGAACTATCCCTTTCCTGGTGTGATCAAAACGAAGTAACAGATTCTCAAAATGTTACAGCTGTCTATAAACAGGTAAAAATTTGGACTCGCTGGTTCGAACATCATGAATTAAAAAAAGAAATAATAAAATGGGATGACGATGAAGAATTCTTTGAAGAAGAAGTAGAATTAAACGATTTTCATTTGAAACTGGAACAAAGTCGAATGACTCGTTTTACGTATATGAACTCATCCTTATCAGGATATAAAAAAATCACACAAAAAATTTGGATAAATAAAATGATTCCTAAAGTGAAAAAAATAATCTGGTTGTTGCTTAGAATAATTATTTTTTTGAAAAATTTATGTATAAAGTATGGACGTTCTTTGCTTCGCGTTTTTGGTTTACTCAAACCATTTCGATTTCGAAATTTTGAAAAAGGCCCTCTTAGGGTATTAATCAACAACGGAGCAGGATATGGAAATGTTGGAGATGAGGCTCAATTAGGAGCCAGTATTGGCAGGTGGAAACAATTAGTTAAGGGCTGTGAAATTACAGTTTTTTCACCTCGTCCAGCATATACACATGTACAACATGAAGTATATTCTGTGAATGCCCCGCGTGTAGTTTGGTTTAATGCCAATCAATCCGGGGATTATATGGCAAGTAATAAAATATTTAAAATAAACTTTTTTATTGTCACAATCAAAATGCTTTTTGTTGCGAGGCTTATGAGTGCAGGTTTACCAGTACTATTTGCTAAAGCAGATGAGGTTGTATTACTAAATCAAATACATCGTGCAGATGTGTTACATATTTCTGGTGGAGGATCTCTTACAGGTATGACTCTCAGCCGTTTATGGGAAAATATGTTACTTTTAAGATTAGCTTACACCTTAGGTACCCCTGTAATATTGTCAGGTCAAACAGTTGGTGTATTTAAAGATGATACAAATCGGAAATTAGCAAAATGGGGGTTGGGAAAAGCCCGATATCTTTATTTGCGTGATAATGGATATTCAGAAGCTGATGTTAACTCATTAGGGCTTTTTGGCGATCATATTAAATCAACCTTTGACGATGCACTTTTTTGTGAAAGGTCATCAAAAAAAACCATATTCAGTTGTCTAAGTCAACATGGTATAGATCTAAAAAAACCATATATTGTTGCTCAGTTTCACTACTGGGGGCAAAATTCTGAAATGCGACAGACTTCAACCAGACGTTTTGCGCAAATCTGTGATTACTTAATTGAAAAACATAAAGTTCAGGTTCTTTTTGTTCCCATGGTGCGAACTGATGAGGAGGCTGAAAAAAATGTAATTCAATTAATGAAGAATCCAGCTTTCATTTTGAATTATAGTTACGATTATCGTATTGCTAGAGGGCTTATGGCTGAAGGGTTGATGACGTTTACATTAAAACATCATCCGATAATTTTTAGTTTGGGAGAAGGTAGCCCCTCTGTTTCTGTATGTCTTGATGATTATTATTATCGGAAAAATTTAGGTGCACTTGCCAATTGTGGGCATGAGGATTATTGTCTTGATAAAGATGCTTACATGGGGCAGAAAGCTTTTGATATAATAGACAAGGCAATAATAGATAATGCATCGTTAAGGAAAGAGATTCAGCTTTGGATTGATACGGCTCGAAAATTTGAATATGAAATATTCACTAGATACCTTGAAGATGAGAATCAATTATTAAAAAAAAATTATTAGTTGTATTGAAATTCATCGATTGTATTTTGCGATCTTTATTGTATGAAAAACAGGTTTAAGTGGAAATAAACTAATCCCTAAAAGCAACACTTCTGTTGGGCAACAATGCAATTACATAATTTCTCCTTTAATAGTTCATAGGTATAGTTTGCGGAAAATAGAAAATACAATAAAAAAAGATGAAACAGATATGAAAAATTCAAAAAAAAGGGTGCTCATGAAAGGAAAAATTTTAATAATTGTACCCTCTGTGCGCCTATCTGCCCCTCCCACACGATTCCCACTGGGCTTAGCTTACCTTGCGGCTAGTTTTGAGCAAAATGATTTTGACGTATCTGTACTTGACCTGAATATTTTGCGTTTATCCCCCGAAAAAGAAGAACAATACGTTCATAATTCAATTCAGGATGCAGATCTGGTTGCGATGGGTGGAATGATAACCATGTTGAATACAATAACACGCCTTTCTGATTATATACATAAATATAGGCCAGGGTTACCGGTAATTGTTGGCGGTCCGATTTCCTCATGTCTTCAGGAGAAAATACTAAGAAATAGTAAAGTTACCGTTTTGGTTCAGGGAGAAGGGGAAAAGATTGGCCCCAGTGTTGCCGAGGCTCTGATCCACGGTAATGAAAATCTTTCGGAGCTTCCAGGCCTGTCTTTTCTTAAAAACAATCAGATAGTTAAGACGTCACCCCCTGAACGTATTGATGATATCAACTCTCTTCCTTTTCCAGCCTACCATCTTTTCCCTTTTTCAAAATATTTAGAATATAGAGGTTCTAAATCTACTGATATCATTGGAAGTAGAGGTTGTCCGTTTAAATGTACATTCTGTTTTAGAAATTTTGGTAATAAGGTGGTTTTTAGATCTGTCGAATCGATTATATCTGAAATTAGTTTTTTAAAATATTTTTATAACATAAGTCATGTACACCTTGAGGATGAATTGTTTGTTCAACGTGCTGATTTTTTAACTGATTTTTGTAACCAAATGAAATCTTTGGAAGGAGTGACATGGAGTGCCTGTGCTAGAGTTAATACAATCTCTTTGGAAATTCTTAAGGAAATGAAGGACTCTGGTTGTCTATCGTTAATGATTGGTATTGAAAGTTTCTGTGATGACAGGTTGAAGGAGATGAGGAAAGGAGTAACTGTAGAGCAGGTACATAAAGCATGCGTTCTAATGAACAAGGTTGGTATTCAAATTTGGCCGGGTTTAATTTTTGGCATGCCAGGTGAAACTGAGGAGTCAGTTCGTTTGAACGTTGAGGGCTGTATTAAACATAATATCAAGATAGATGAATGGTCATATGCTTTTGCAACGCCTTATCCAGGAACTGAGCTATATGAACAGGCTCTTAAGGCTGGTAAGATTAAAGATCAATGGGAATATATTCAACAATTGAATGATGTGGGCGATACAAAAAAAATGACGATAAATCTTACAAAATTTTCTAATTCTGAGTTAATTGAAATGCGGCAAAAAGCTTTATCAGAAGTAGAAAAAAAACAAAATCCACCTTACTTGGGAGTCAAACCCATTTATAAATACCTTCTTTCAACTAAGAAAAACATAGTTCAATTTTTGACGATAATAAAAAACAAAAGCAAGGGATTAAAAGGCAAAATTAGTCATGTAATGGCAAAGACCCCTTTTTCATGTATTGATATCGAGCATTTTAATACCGATCTAACCTCGAAGAAAAGTGAAAAACTTGTAAAAAAAACTCTCAGAATGATTGAGATTGAAGTCTTTTCTTATTGCAACAGGCAATGTTGGTTTTGTCCCAACTCTCAGGTGGATCGCCATTCTGAAAACATCATGATGAAAGAGAGTATCTATAACAAAATTCTGCAAAATCTTAAAAGTATAAATTATCATGGTATGATTTCATATAGTCGTTACAATGAACCTCTGGCGGATCCTATAATTTTTAAGCGACTAAAACAGGCTAAGGAAGTTGTGCCAAATGCTTGTCTTCATATTAATACCAATGGCGATTATTTCAACCATGAAGTTTTGCATGAGTTATACGATTCAGGTTTGAGAAGTATGAATATCCAAGTATACATACCTGAAAAAAAAGATTATACCGATAAATTGGCGACAGAATATATGATGCATGCGTTGAACAAATATGGGCTACCCTATGAATTCAATGGCTCTCGATCAATGGACAGATTAGAATATAGATTAATATTCAGGGATATGAAAATAAGGATTTACATTAGAAATTTTTATTCGAATGGTGTTCATAGAGGTGCGACGATATCTGAGTTAGAAAAAAATGATCCAAGGAATTCGCCTTGTTTAATTCCATTTCATGATATCTATATAGATTATAATGGAAAGGTTAATCCATGTTGTAACATCAGGAGTGATGTGAAGGAACACTTGGAATTTACTCTGGGAGATCTGAATAATAAAGAGGAAACCATTTTTACTATTTTCAATTCGACAAAGGCTGTATCTTGGCGGAAAAGCCTTCTTGCTTTTAGTGATAAAAACTTTCCCTGTGACAAATGTGCGTTTTCTGAGATCTCTCGTTCAAAAAAAAACCTAAATAAAGCCAACCGCCTTTCGCGGCGTTATC
>JQIA01000784.1_pt1 | contig 16759 bp, 11 predicted proteins | sample 811431 | NCBI WGS metagenome assembly JQIA01 (sample SAMN02998118, study PRJNA258478) | marine sediment metagenome | biome: marine; feature: seafloor; material: sediment; isolation source: oil-polluted sediment collected from 3 locations (0.5 km, 0.7 km and 0.9 km)... | place: USA: Gulf of Mexico ...
GTTTAAACGCGATAACAATTTAGACTACAAACCAAGTCAGATAGTAGTTTCTACAGGTGCAAAACAATCTATTGCAAACATTGCACAAGTATTGTTAAACCCTGGTGATGAAATTTTATTACCAGCACCATACTGGGTAAGTTATTCTGCAATTGCTATTTTATGTGAAGCTACTTATGTAGAAATTCCTTCTTCTATTAAAGATGATTTTAAAATCACTCCAGCACAATTAGAAGCAGCAATTACGCCAAAAACAAAAATGATTTTCTTTAACTCGCCAAACAATCCAAGCGGAACGATCTATAGTGAAGCAGAATACAGAGCTTTGGCAACAGTTTTAGAGAAACATCCACAGATTTATATTTTATCTGATGAAATTTACGAACATATAAACTATGGTGCTAAGCCTTTTAGTTTTGCAGCTATAGAAAGCATGTATGACAGAACAATTACTGTAAACGGTTTAGCAAAAGCATTTGCGATGACAGGTTGGAGAGTTGGTTATATTGGTGCACCAGAATGGATTGCTAAAGCATGTACAAAAATGCAAGGGCAAATTACTTCTGGTACAAATTGCATCGCTCAAAGAGCAGCAATTACAGCAGTTTTAGCACCAGTTTCTAAAATTCAATTTATGGTAGATGAGTTTAAAACTCGTAGAGATATCATTATTGGATTATTAAGAGAAATTGACGGATTTAAAGTAAATGTTCCTGAAGGAGCTTTTTACGTTTTTCCTGATGTTTCTGGATTCTTCGGAAAAACAATTGATGGAATTACTATTAATAACGCAAGTGATTTTTCATTATTCATCTTAGAGAAAGCAAACGTAGCAACGGTAACAGGAGATGCTTTTGGAACACCAAATTGTATCAGAATTTCTTACGCAGCTTCAGAGTTACAAATTAGAGAAGCAATTAAGAGAATTAAAGAAGCTTTAAGTTAAAAAACTGCTCTTGTCAGTTCGAGCGCAGTCGAGAATACATATTAAAATCCATCTTTTTAAGGTGGATTTTTTTTGTTTTGACGTGTCCTTTCAGGTCAGGCTAGGAGTTTATCTTGAGCGGAGTCGAAAGGCACTCGCTTTTTTTCTGCTGAATTTATTTTTAGCATCAGTAATTATTTATAAGTAATTTGATTGTTTAGATAAGATACTGAAACGAGTTCAGCATAAAAAAGAGCTCAAACAATTGCTTCAATCCCTTACGCGAGATGATTCACGAACAATTAGCTCCATTCAGTATTTTATCTCTTTTAAGAAGCAATCATAATAATAGTAAAAACAAATAACGAAACTTGTAAAATAGTTCCTGTTTGACTCTCTATTCTTCCTTGATGATTTAAAATCAAAGATTTAATTTTAGACACTGATTTAGATTTCTCTAATTTCATGTTTTCTCTAATTTCTCTTTTGTAAGTTGATGTTAAAATCCCTCTTTCAATTGATGATGTGTATGTAGCTTTCATAATATTTGGTTTAATTGATTACATACTTTAGACGAGTTACAGAAAATAATGTTACAAGTCAGAATCCAAGTAATCAACCTAATAACAGTGTTTTATCAGCATTGATGGTTTACGACAATCAGAAAAAAAATTAAAATAATTTAATAATCATACAATTTCACAAACAAAAAACCATCAAAAAATATTTTGATGGTTTGCTTGTCAATAAATAGCTGGGAATTTTTTGGAGGAAATGTCTTCCTTAATTAATCACCAATTTATTTGTGTTATAGTTTCTATAATCATTAGATATTTTAATAAAATACAATCCTCTTTTTAATCCTTCTCTATAAAGATCTACACTATTATTACCGATTTCTGCATCAATAACCACTTTTTTAATAAGTGCACCTGTTAAAGAATATATTTCAATCTTAGAGGTTGTGTTCACTTCTGAATAAAAACGAATTTCAGAATTTGAATTCATTGGGTTTGGAAAGATAATCGTTTCACTTTCTTCAATCACTTCACTATCTAACCCTAAAGCTTTTTGATTGAATTCAATATTTTTTATAACCATTTCTTTATCTAAAACTTGTGTTCCATCTGAAGACATTGTAAAGACCATATTTATTGCATCAAACAAATCTAAACTCCCTTCTGTTGCTGATACAAAATGTTCAAAAGGAATTGCATAATGTGTTTCATTTTCACTTAATGTAATTGTTGTTCTAAATTGGTTTCCCCAAGCTTCTATACCTTCCTTAACAATGGTAATCTCTAATTCCCCTGTTCCGCTTGCATCTATTTCTAGTACATCATTGTCAGATAAATCTATGGATGTAAATCTTGGAGTAAATGATCTAAAAACTGATACATATTCACTAGTTGTAGCCTTTAAAGAAATATTTCTTTCAACTCTATAACCACTGCCAGCGTATATATTATCATTTTGAGTTATTGTAAATTCATTAACGGTTGTTCCTGCTGGAGAATCATCTTTTCCCCAAACACCATCCGACATAAATAAATCATCTGGAGTTAAATTGTATTCATTTTCTATCCTAAAACCGATATCAAAAATATTTCCGGTTTCAATTACCAAAGTTTCAATGTAATTACCTTTTAACTCTAAAGTTTGATTAAAATATTCTGTATCTGAAGTTTCTGTTCTTTTAAAGCCAGCATCAATAACAACACTTTTACTTCTTCTTACATTAATTAACTCTAATTCTAAAGCTCCATTTACATAAGATCCTTTTTTAACAAATACTGGCGGAGGGGTAGATGTGTTATAATTTGAAATAGGCTTTTGAGTTTCGAATAAAGCGATTGCCTCTTGACCTAAATTTAATAAATCATCTACACTATTAGACCAAATCTGAAAATTATAATAAGTAGCCCCTGCTTCGTATTTATCAATATTCCAATGACTATCAATTTCAAAATTTTCATCATTATTTGCCAATTTTCCTGAAAAACTTAAAACAAATTCCTTGGTTCCATTACTATTTTTTATAATCGATTTAATAAAATGTACACCTTCTTCTCCTGGCTCTTCTCCTTCTTCGCTCTCATCTGCAAATAATTCTATGGTAGAAACTGATAATAATTCTGCACCCAATAATCTATCGCAAATAAACTTTGTATGTTCATAAACACCATTTTCTGTTTTTGTGGCTAAAACAACGGCAACTGTTTCATTATCTTTCACATAATCTAAAGAGTACAATTCAGTAGCATTTGTTATTGCTATTAAATCTGAAGCCGAAGATTCTACTGCTACTGCACCAGAGATTACATCTAACGGAATTAAATCTTTTAATTCAAAACTTACCGTTTTAGCAGATGTTTTTTTGTAATTACTAGATTTTATTACTTTTTTAGCAGTTTTTTTATCAAAATTATGATTGCCTTTTACTCTTAAATAATTTCTTTGATTTATTTGTTGAGAAAGACGGTCATTACTCTCTAAACCACCATCATTTCCACTCGAAACTTGAGGTACAAGAACAGGACAAGCTGCCACTCCAGAACAAGCAGGATCATCACAATCTGTTAACCCGTCCCCATCATCATCAATCCCATTTACACAATCTTCCTGAGGCACAGGTGCAGTAGGACATCTTGCTCCATCATTCAGACTGCTTGAAGGTCCATAGGCAAAAAGGTTAGAGTCTAACGTATCTCCAGGCTCTATTGTTTGCACATCTTGAATTACATATACCGTTCCTGTTTGATTAGCCGATACATAAAAACGTCCTGATGCATCAAAATAAACAGCTCCATACGTATAATTTAAACCTGCTAAGATTGGTACTTCACCTAAATCTATAACTTCACTCGTTGAAGCGTTAATTCTATATAAATGATTTGTCTTTTTCTCTACTGTATATAAATGACCATCAACTGAATTAAAAGCCCAATCATGAATACTTAAACTTTTAGTTAAAGATTCATTACTCATAAATTTAGTATAATTAGCTGACTCTGGGTTTAAATCTATTTTGTAATAACTTGTTCCCCCACCTTTTAAATAATAGATTCCATCAGCGCTTACATCACCAATATATCTATTAGAAGTTGGCAGTTCATCTATATAAAATGTTTCTACATTAAAATTTTTACCAATTCTTACTATTGATTTTTCAGGAGTACTTATTGAGCCCCATATATATCCATCCGCAGGATTATAACCTACTCCATTAACATTACCATCGATTACATTTTCTTTTACCAAATAAGAACTTCCAGAAGCTAAGTCTAATGCATATATGTCATTATACTGAAATAAGTATGCGTTGTAATCACAATTAAAAGGTTCATTCTGTGCGACCACAGAGAAATGAATTATAATAATCCATAGAAGTGAGATAATTTTAAGGTATTTTGATTGACTTGTTTCCATCTAATTAGAATTTTAAACAAAAGTATTCTATTATAGGAAAAAAATACTTTTGGGAGGTTAAAAAGCACTAAAGTATAGGTGAAGACTAAGATAAGAAAGATAAAAGATTTATCAAACTTATTTTACAATTAAAAAGCCTCATTTGAATAAATGAGGCTTTTTAATTGTAAAATAAAGTGCAACTAATCTACATTATCATGTAAAAAAGAATTGTTTGAGTTAAAACCCAAATCATCATTGTCTTTTTTAATAAAAGTTTCTGTTTTACTTATTGAAGAGTTATTACTCAAATCTACACCCATTCTTTTATATGCAGGTTGACTCTCAAGTTCATCTACGTTTTTATTTAATTGCTCCTTAAATTTATAATTTAAGCCTTTCATCTTATTACGTCTTTCTTGAGCTCTTTCTTGCAATTGAGAAATTGTTAAATCTAAAGGAGAAACTTCTTCACTCGTCGTGTAAATCTTGTTAATTTCTGATTGAGGACTTGCAGTTTTTAATTCAAATTGAATTTCTTCTTCCTTCACCTCCTTATTTTCTGCAAAACGAGAACTTTTCCCTATTGTAGGCTGCGCATCAAAATCTTCTAAAATATAACGCTTTTCAACCGTTTGCTTTTCAACCTTAACTTCAGTAGCTCCATAAACTTCAATTTCATGAATATTTAACTCTTTCTCTACATTTAAATTAAATCTAATTTCTTCTTCAGATGTAACTTCTTTATTCACGTTTAAAGGTAAATCGAACATTAAATCTGTTTGCAATTGCACTGGTGCTTCTTCAACCAATTCTTCAACTTTCACAGCATCTGTAATCACAAAATCATCTTCAGAAACAGTATCAATAGAAACATGCTCAAAAGTTACTGGCATACTGGCAATAATAGGATTTGTAGCCACTAAATCCATTTTAGGTTTAGTATCTACAACAGTATCTTCTAAAGTGTGTATTACTTTTTGCTCTATAGTATTAGAAATTGGAGTATTTAAAGATGGTGCTTTAGTTACCGTGTTATCAGAAAAATTATAGGTAGCTTTTTGTTCATCCTCTAAAGTATGAACGATTTTTTTTACCTCAGTGTTTGTAATTGTACTTTGTTGATCTTTAGCAAAACCTGTAGCAACAATAGTTACTGCAATAGCTTCTCCTAACTCTTCATCTTCACCAACACCCATGATAATATTAGCGTCGTAACCAGCTTCGTCCTGAATATAATCATTGATTTCACCAATTTCATCAAGTGTAACTTCGTTTGTCCCAGAGACAATTAACAACAATACATTTTTAGCTCCAGTAATTTTATTATCATTTAATAAAGGAGAATCTAACGCTTTTACAATTGCAGTTTTAGCTCTTGTTTGCCCTTCCTCTTTTGCAGAACCCATAATTGCTGTACCACTATTAGAAAGTACAGTTTTAGCATCATGCAAATCAATATTTTGTTTATAGTGATGTGTAATTACCTCAGCAATACCTTTAGATGCAGTAGATAAAACTTCATCTGCTTTAGAGAAACCTGCTTTAAAACCTAAATTACCATAAACTTCACGTAATTTATTATTATTGATCACAATTAAAGAATCTACATTTTGGCGTAATTGATCGATTCCTAATTGTGCTTGTTTTGAACGTCTTTTTCCTTCGAAAGCAAAAGGCATTGTAACAATACCAACTGTTAAGATCTCCATATCTTTTGCAATCTTTGCAATAATAGGTGCAGCTCCTGTACCAGTTCCACCACCCATTCCTGCAGTGATAAATACCATTTTTGTTTGGGTATTTAACATTTGCTGAATTTCTTGCAAACTTTCTTTAGCTGCCTGTGCTCCAATTTCTGGATTTGCACCCGCACCTAAACCAGAGGTTAAATTTGCTCCTAATTGTATTTTATTAGGGATTGGACTATTTTCTAAAGCTTGTGCATCTGTATTACAAATGACAAAGTCTACTCCTTTTATACTTTGGGTAAACATGTGATTTACTGCATTGCTCCCGCCACCACCAACACCAATTACTTTTATGGTATTAGATTGTGTTTTTGGCATGTCAAATAAAATGTTATCAAATTCTGAGCTCATAATAACGTTTATCTTTTTAAATTTTTATTGATTTCTGTTCTTTCTAATCTTACTTCTTCGGCTGATTTTATTCAGCGTTGTCTAAAAAATCTTTTAATCCTTCGGTAAATTTCTCGAAAAAAGATTTTTTTCTTGGTCTAGGCTTTTCAACAACTTTTGGTTGAATTTCCTCTTCTATTTCCTGATTTGATTCAGGTATAACTTCTTCTACTATTTCTTCAACTTCCTCTATTTTGATGTCTTTTTCTAAACCAACCATCAACAAACCAACTGCGGTTGCATAAGAAGGACTTGACAAACCTTCATCAGAATCTCCTGCTAAATGCTCATTAGGAAAACCAATTCTTGCATCCATACCAGTAATATATTCTACTAATTGACGTAAATGTTTTAGTTGAGAACCACCACCGGTTAAAACAATACCTGCAATTAATTTACCCTTTGCAGTTTCATGTCCGTAATTTTTTATTTCTAAAAACACATGTTCAATAATTTCTTGAACTCTAGCATGTATAATTTTTGATAGATTCTTTAACGTAATTTCCTTTGGTTCTCTTCCTCTTAAGCCAGGTATCGAAACAATTTCTGTTTCTTTGTTTTCTCCTGGCCAAGCAGATCCAAACTTAACTTTCAGTAATTCAGCTTGCTTTTCTATAATAGAACAACCTTCTTTAATATCATCTGTAATTACATTTCCTCCATAAGGAATTACAGCTGTGTGCCTAATAATCCCATCTTTAAAAATAGCTAAATCCGTAGTTCCTCCTCCAATATCAATTAAAGCAACTCCTGCTTCTTTTTCTTCTTGACTTAGTACAGCTGATGCTGATGCTAATGGTTCTAGCGTAATTTCACTCAATCCTAAATCAGCACTTTTAACACATCTTCCAATATTTCTTATGGATGAAACTTGCCCAACAACCACATGAAAATTAGCTTCTAAGCGTCCACCATACATCCCTATAGGCTCTTTGATATCTGCTTGAGAATCTACTTTAAATTCTTGCGGCAATACATGGATAATTTCTTCTCCAGGCAACATCACCAACTTATGAACTTGATTTACTAAATCATCAATATCGTCTTCATCAATAACTTCATCTGCATTATTTCTGGTGATATAATCACTGTGATGTAAACTTCTAATATGCTGACCCGCAATACCAACCACAACGTCTTCTATCTTAATTCCAGAAACACTCTCTGCTTCATCTACTGCTTGCTGAATTGATTGAATAGTTTGTGTAATGTTGCTTACAACTCCACGTTTTACACCTAGACTTTTAGCTTTACCAATACCAACAACCTCAATTTTACCATATTCGTTTTTACGACCAATCATGGCAACAATCTTGGTTGTACCAATATCTAAACCAACAGCTATTTTATTATCTTCCATTTTGATTTATTTAGTGCACACAACTTGGTTGTGATATTTTAAACTTATTGTTTTATAATTATTAATCGTTTTATCTTTAAATGAATTATTATAAAACGCTTTTAATTTCTTAAATTTCACATCAACTTCAGTTAATTTCCCAAAATCAATTTTATAACTCCCACTTCTAACCGCAAATTGATACTCATTTACATCAGATTTTTCAATTCCTACAACTTCTTTTTGTAGAAAATCATCTTCTAAAATTATAGATAACAAAGGTAAAAATAATTTAATGTCTTTATCATTTTCAACTCCTGAAATCAATAATACTCTTGCAGAATAATTATCAGATAAAGGAAATTTTACTCCCTGTTTATCAATGTAATAAGAATCATTTTTATGAATAACTCTTGCAATTGGTGTACGCTGTTTTATAATTGTTTTTAAGTTACCATCAATTGAAAAATAAACAGCCGCTTTTTCTACATACGGATTCTCAATTACATTATTTTCTAAACCAAACAAATTTATCACAGATTTTGCCTGTTTCTCTACTGTTTTATCATTTTGTATTAACAATTTACGAACCATTAAATAGGTTAAGAAATTATTATCTCCTTCATCAAATTTTACAATAATTTCTGATACTACTTTTTGCTGATTTCTTTTGGATGAAAAACTAAATAAAAACCCCAAACCGACTATCATCACAAGGAATAACAAATATTTTAAAAATTTTTTAAACCTCATCTATTTGTGTTTTAAAAGTTGATCTGTTACCTCATTTATCATCACACCAATATCACCAGCTCCTAACATTACAACCACTTTTGCTGATGAATTTTTAATATCTTTTACTAAATTATTTTTTTCTGTTAATTTTTTCTGCCTATTATCTATTTTATTAAATAACCATTCAGAATTTACCCCAGCAATAGGTTTTTCTCTTGCAGGATAAATATCTAACAATAACACTTCATCAAATTTTGATAAAGCTGTTGCAAAATCATCAATAAAATCTCTTGTTCTCGTAAATAAATGTGGCTGAAAAACAACCAACACTTTTTCTTTAGGATACATTTCTCTTATCGAATTTTCTACTGCATTTATTTCTGTAGGGTGATGTGCATAATCATCAATCAACACAAAATCATTCGTTTTAATCTTATAAGAAAATCTACGTTTTACGCCTCTAAAAGTTGATAAACTTTGTTTGATATTTTCTAACGAAACACCATAAACATCTGCCATTGCCAATGCTGCTAAAGCATTCATAACATTATGTTTTCCTGGCAAATGAAACTCAATAGTTTTTATAATTTCTGACGGAGTTTGTACATCAAAAATATATTTACCGCTTTCAATTTTTACATTAAAAGCCCTATAATCTGCATCTTCATTTACAGCATACGTCAACCCATCTAAAGGCAACCCTTTTGCTACAATTAAAGTATCTGAAACCTTATTTGTAAACTCAATAAACGTTTCTACTAAAGCTTCTGCTTCTCCATAAATATCTAAATGATCAGCATCCATAGAGGTTACACATGCAATATTCGGACTTAATTGCAAGAAAGATCGATCAAATTCATCTGCTTCTACCACAGAAACTTTGTCTTCACCTAAAATTAAGTTTGAGTTATAGTTTTCCGCAATCCCTCCTAAAAAGGAAGTCGCTTTTTCTTGATACATAATATGCCCTAAGATAGAAGAAGTAGTCGTTTTACCGTGCGTACCTGATACGGCCAAGCAAAAAGTGCTTTGTGTAATTTCACCTAAAATTTCAGCTCTTTTTAAAACTGTAAATTTATTATCTAAAAAGTAATTTAATTCTGAATGATTTTTAGAAATTGCTGGTGTATACACAACCAATGTTTTATCCTTATTTAAAAAAGAAATTGGGATACTTTTTAAAGCATCCTCAAAATGAATTTCTACACCTACATTCTCTAAATCTTTTGTGATTTGAGATGGCGTTTTATCATAACCAGCCACCTGTTTTCCATTGACAGCAAAGTAACGAGCAATTGCGCTCATTCCTATGCCTCCAATTCCGACAAAATAAATGTTATGTATCTTTTCTAAATTCACTTTTTTAATAATTTTTCAATCTCGTTTACAATATCTGTTGTTGCTCTAGGTAATGCTAATTCCTTTATATTTTCTGATAATTCTTTTTGCTTTCCCTCATCTTTTAGAAGCGTTTCAAAAACAGTAGAAAATGTTTCTAACTCACTTTCTTTTAACAAAATTGCTCCTTGTTTATCAGCAATCGATTTTGCATTTTTTGTTTGATGATCTTCTGCCACATTAGGAGACGGAATAAAAATAACCGGTTTACCAACAATACATAATTCTGAAACAGAACTTGCTCCTGCTCTAGAAATAATAATATCTGAAGCTGCATATGCCAAATCCATTCTATTTACAAATTGATGCACTTGTACATATTCTAAAGCATCATATTTTTTATACTCTTCAAAATAAAGTTTTCCACATTGCCAAATAACTTGTTCTTCTTTATTTTTAAAGAACTCTAAATTGTTTTCTATTAATTGATTTATTTTTCTAGCCCCTAAACTTCCTCCTAAAACTAAAATTGTTTTCTTTGTTTTATCCAACTTAAAAAACTGTTTTCCTTCATCAGTTTTAGAATCAATTGTCAACAAATCTTGACGAACAGGATTTCCTGTTTTAACAATTTTATCCAACGGAAAAAACCTTTCTAAATGATCATAAGCAACACAAACTTTATTTGCTTTTTTACTCAATAATTTGTTAGTGATTCCTGGAAAAGAATTCTGTTCTTGTATTAAAGTCGGAATTCCTTTTCTGTTTGCAACTATTAAAGTTGGTCCACTTGCAAAACCTCCTGTACCAATTGCTACATCAGGTTTAAATTGCTTTATTATCTTTTTTGCTTTCCATAAACTACTCAATAGTTTAAAAGGAAAAGACAAATTATCTATTGTTAGTTTCCTTTGAACTCCAGAAATCCACAATCCTTTTATTTCATATCCCGCTTGCGGAACTTTTTCCATTTCCATTCTATCCTTTGCACCAACAAAAAGAAATTTAGCATCAGGGTAACGTAACTTAAGCTCGTTAGCTATTGCTATTGCAGGATAGATATGTCCACCTGTTCCACCACCTGAAATAAGTATATTATATGGTTTCATGCAAAATATCTAAAGGGTTATCATCTAAAATATCTTCTTCGGTTTCTTCTTTTGATGCACTTACACTTAGGATCATTCCTAATGCAAAACACGTCATCCAAATAGAAGTACCTCCACTGCTAATTAACGGTAAAGTTTGCCCCGTTACAGGAAATAAATTTGTAGCAACCGCCATATTAATGGTTGCTTGGAATATAATTGGAAGTCCAACTCCAAGTACTAATAAAGTTCCAAAAATTGTTGTTGTTATTCTTATCACAACAAAAATCCTGAACAACAATAAAAAGTAAATTGAGAGAATAATAATACCACCTAAAAAACCATATTCTTCAATTATAATAGCAAAAATAAAATCTGATGAAGATTGAGGTAGAAAGTTTTTTTGAACACTTTTACCTGGACCAACTCCTAAAGTTCCTCCTGTTGCAATGGCTATTTTTGCTTTTTCTACTTGATACGCTTCTTTACTATCTGAATCTGAATAACTTTCGATTCTATTCTGCCATGTTTGAACTCTATTTGGCATTGCATCTGGAAATGCTTTTGCTACTAAAACAAAAAATGATAATGCTAATATTCCAGCTCCAAGAATAAATCCTAAATATTTTAATGGATATCCACCAATAAAAGTAACCACTAAAACCATTACAAAAATAATTGCAGTTGTAGAAAAATTTGCAGGTAATATTAACATTAAAACAGCTGCTACAGGTAACCAAAGTTGATACAAACTTTCTTTAAAACTGATTTCTTTCTCTTTATTTTTAGCTAAATATCTTGCTACATACACCATTAACACTAAACCTGCCAAAGTAGATGTTTGAAAACCAATACCGGCAAACGGAATGCGAATCCATCTACTTGCATTTGCTCCTCCAATTGTAGTTCCTTGTGCCAAAGTAACAATCAATAAGATAATTACAACTGGTAACATCAATACAGATCCACCAGAAAAATATCTATAAGGAATTTTATGAACACCATAAATAATACCAAAACCCATAATTAATAAAAACATGTGTTTTAATAAATATCCTATTGTAGAACCAGAACCAACAACATATACCAAGTTTGTACTTGCACTATACACAGGCATAAATGAGAACACAGCCAAGATGGCAACAATTGCCCAAATGGTTTTATCTCCTTTTATATTTTGAAATATAGTTTTCACTTTTTAGTTTTTAGTTTTTAGTTTTTAGTTTTTAGTTTTTAGTTTTTAGTTAGAATAAAATGATTTACTGAAATTCATTATAAAACATCAATATTAAACCTTAAAATATTTAGACAATTAAACAAATAAACATTTACACGATTAAACTTTCTTACAGACTTCTTACTGCTTGTTTAAACTGACGACCTCTGTCTTCGTAATTTTCAAATAAATCAAAACTTGCACATGCAGGAGACAATAATACCGCCTCTCCTTTTTCCGCTAGTTTATGAGATACCTTAACGGCTTCTTCCGCTCCAGCAGTTTCTACAATAATATCAACCACATTGCCAAACATGTTTTTAATCTTATCATTATCTAATCCTAGACAAACAATTGCCTTCACTTTTTCTCTTACTAAAGGCAATAAATCATTATAATCATTTCCTTTATCGACACCTCCTACAATCCAAACGGTAGTTTTATCCATACATTCTAAGGCATAAAAAGTTGCATTAACATTGGTTGCTTTAGAGTCATTAATATATTCTACATCCCTAACTTTTGCTACATTTTCAAGACGGTGCTCAACACCTTCAAAATCTTCTAAACTTTCTTTTATATTTTGCTTTCTAACCTTTAATAATTGAGCCGCCATTGTTGCTGCCATGGCGTTTTTTGTATTATGCTTTCCTTTAATTGATAAAGTTGATATTGGCATGTTAATTTTATCTTTAGTAATGTTGATAATTATATTATTGTCATTGATATACGCTCCGTATTCTAATTCTTTTTCAAGGGAAAACGGAACCAATCTTGCACTTGTTTTATTTTCTTTTAGCCAATTATTAATGGCTTTATCATCTGCATCATAAATTAAATAATCAGCAGCTGTTTGATTTTTTATAATTCTAAATTTTGATTCAATATATTTATCAAAATCATATTCATACCTATCTAAATGATCTGGACTAATATTAGTCATAATCGCAATATGACTGTTGAATTTTTCAATTCCATCTAACTGAAAACTACTTAACTCTAACACGTAATTTTCAAAAGACTGCTCAGCGACTTGTTGCGCAAAACTATCTCCAATATTCCCTGCAATTCCAACATTTAAACCTCCATTTTTTAAAATATGATGTAATAATAATGTTGTTGTTGTTTTACCATTTGAACCCGTAATTCCTACAATAGTCGCTTTTGTAAACTGAGCTGCAAATTCAATTTCAGAAATAACTGGAATTGAGTTTTCAATCAATTTTTGAATTAAGGCAACTTTATCAGGAATCCCTGGACTTTTTACTACTACATCAGCATTTAAAATTTTGCTTTCCGTATGTTGATTTTCCTCAAAATCAATCTCATTATTTAAAAGAACTTCTTTATATCTTTTTGATATTTCACCTTTATCAGAAACAAAAACCTCAAAACCTTTTTGCCTGCCTAAAATAGCAGCTCCAACTCCGCTTTCTCCACCACCAAGAATTACTAACCTTTCCATTTATCTCAATTTCAAAGTAACAATTGTTAATACCGCTAATAATATTCCAACAATCCAAAAACGAACTACAATCTTACTCTCGTGATAACTTAACTTCTGATAATGATGATGTAAAGGCGCCATTTTAAAAATTCTTCTTCCTTCCCCAAACCTCTTTCTAGTATATTTAAACCAAGAAACCTGCATGATTACAGATAAATTTTCTACTACAAAAATCCCTGCTAAAATTGGTAACAATAATTCTTTACGAATAGAAATTGCTATTACAGCAATAATTCCACCAATTGTTAAACTCCCTGTATCTCCCATAAAAACTTGAGCAGGAAATGTATTGTACCACAAGAAACCGATTAAAGCTCCTGCAAATGCAAAAATAAAAACGGTCATTTCTCCAGAATTAGGGATGTACATGACATCTAAATAATCAGCAAAAATGATATTACCAGAAACCCAAGCAAAAAGTGCTAATGTGATGACAATAATAGCTGATGAACCTGCTGCTAAACCATCAATTCCATCCGTTAAATTTGCACCATTTGAAATTCCGGTGATGATAAAAACAGAAATAAAAATAAAAACAATCCAACCATATTTTTCATAACCTTCACCTAAGAAACTAAATGCTTTTGAATAATCTAATTCGTTATTTTTAAAAAACGGAACTGTAGTTTTTGTTGATTTATGAGCTTCCCCAAATACTTTCTTCCTTCCATTTTCTTGCATCACTTGTTGATCAACCGGCAACTGCTCTTTAATGGTAACTCCATCATTAAAATATAACATAGAACCCACAATCAATCCCAAACCAACTTGACCTAGAATTTTAAACTTACCACTTAAACCTCCTTTATCTTTTTTAAATACTTTAATATAATCATCTATAAAACCAATAAAACCCATCCAAACAGTGGTAATTAATAGAATAATAATATAGATATTATCTAATTTCGCTAATAAAATCGCAGGAATTAAAGTTGCTAAAATGATTATAATCCCTCCCATTGTAGGAGTTCCTGTTTTTTGTTTTTGCCCATCTAAGCCTAAATCTCTAACAGTTTCACCAACTTGTTGACTTCTTAATAAATTAATAATTCTTTTACCATAAATTGTAGATATCAACAAAGACATTATAAATGCTGCCGCTGCCCTAAATGTGATAAATTGAAACACACTGGCACCCGGAAAATTAAATTGACTTTCTAAATATTCGAATAAATAATACAGCATTCTAGTTCTTTTTTAATTGATTAAAACAATTTGTCACTTCTTCTAAATCATCAAAATGAGAACGAACTCCATTCACTTCTTGATAATTTTCATGTCCTTTTCCTGCAATCAATATAATATCTCCAGGTTCTGATATTTTACAAGCCGTTTTAATTGCTTGTCTTCTATCTAAAACTGTTAATGTTTTTCTATAATTTTCAGCAGAAACCCCAACTTCCATTTCATCTAAAATAGTCTGTGGGTTTTCTGTTCTTGGATTATCAGCCGTAAAAATTGCCTGATTACTTAACTGAGCCGCAATGCGCGCCATTTTTGGTCTTTTAGTTACATCTCTATCACCTCCGCAACCAACAACTGTAACTACTTTCTCATTTCCTGTTCTAATATCATTAATCGTTTCCAACACATTTTTCAACGCATCTGGCGTATGTGCATAATCAATAATTGCTGTAACTCCATCTTCAGAAATCACATATTGAAAACGACCACTTACACTTTCTAATTGACTTACAATTGTTAAGGTTTCTAGTTTTTCTAATCCTAATAATTCTGCAGTTGCAATAATTGCAGTTAAATTATAAATATTAAAAACACCAATTAACTTTGTCCAAACCTCAGTTCCATCAACAGAAATTAAAGTTCCTGAAATTTGTTTCTCTAAAATTCTAACTTTGTAATCAGCTAAAGTTTTTAAAGCATATGTTTTCTTTTTTGCCTTGGTATTCTGCAACATAAAGCTGCCATTTTTATCATCAATATTTGTTAAAGCAAAAGCAGATTTTGACAAAGAATCAAAAAATGATTTTTTAACATTCCTATATTCAGCAAACGTATCATGATAATCTAGATGATCATGAGAAAGATTGGTAAATATTCCACCAGCAAACACTAAACCTTCTGTTCTTTTTTGATGAATTCCATGAGAACTTACTTCCATAAAACAGTATTCTACACCAGCTTCTAACATCATATCTAAATACTTGTTGATCGTTACAGAATCTGGAGTTGTATGGGTCGCTCTAAATTCAGTTTCATCAACCAAAACTTTAACAGTAGAAAGCAAACCAACTTTATAACCTGCTTTATGAAATAATTGATATAAAAGTGATGCAATAGTTGTTTTTCCATTTGTACCAGTAACACCAATTACAGGAAATTTTACAGAAGGGTTTTCATAAAAATTAGAAGCCATAATTGCTAGAGCAACATTTGCATCAGCTACTTTTACATACGTAATACTTTCTTTTTTATCCGAAGGAAAGTCTTCACAAATAATTACAGCTGCCCCTAAACCAATAGCTTTATCAATATATAAATGACCATCAACAGAAAATCCTTTTTGAGCAATAAAAACATCGTTCTCACCCACTTTTCTAGAATCGAAAACAAGTTGATTTACATCAATATCTGTACTACCAAACACTTGTTGAATTGTAACCTTATATAATATGTCTTTTAAATTCTTCAGCTTATGATAATTTCAAAATAATGGTTGTTCCTTTTACTAATCTTTCTCCGTTTTTTATAGATTGATGTTTTACTTTTCCTACACCAGAAAACGTTACTTTCAAACCTATGTTCTCTAACAAAGACACTGCATCCATACCAGACATTCCTCTAACATTTGGTACATATGTATATTCCTTATTAGCTACTTTACTATAATTTTTATACTTTTTATCAATAGATGTAAACTCAGTTTTATCATTTACAGATTGATTATCTATTGGTGTTGTGGTGTAAATTTTCTGTGCAATTTCCTTAAAGACAGGCGCAGCAACAGTTGCACCATAATATCCTTTTTCTTTCTTTGGATCATGAACAACCACAATGCAAGAATATTTAGGTTTATCAGCCGGAAAAAAACCAGCAAAAGA
>JQIA01000785.1_pt1 | contig 16759 bp, 16 predicted proteins | sample 811431 | NCBI WGS metagenome assembly JQIA01 (sample SAMN02998118, study PRJNA258478) | marine sediment metagenome | biome: marine; feature: seafloor; material: sediment; isolation source: oil-polluted sediment collected from 3 locations (0.5 km, 0.7 km and 0.9 km)... | place: USA: Gulf of Mexico ...
CATTAACGCTTATGGTTTTTTCTCCGTCTGTAATTGACCAAGACCAGCATTGCTCTTTACCTACCTGCTCAGTCAAAGGAGAGAGTGTGATAGTTAGTTCACGGGAAGGGTCAACAATAAAGGGTTCAGGCAATGGGAATAAAATTTGATCCCAATGGGTAGGCATGTCATTAGGGCCTGTTCCAAATACGACGCCCTCGCTTAGCGCCGAACTAAACCAACCACATAGCGCAAATATTTCAGCCTTTTTATTGGGCTTTATTGTGCCGGTAAACACCCTTGGGGAATCAGCTTTAGTGATGGTATGCATATTCAGCGAACCCAAATGAGCGGTGCTTTCTAATATACTCTCAGGGTCTAATGCCACTAAATCAGTTTGCTGAAAAGGCACATGAGCTATCGGTGCAAAATCAATATCATAAGGTTGCTCTTGCAGAAACGATAAATCATCTAATAAGTCTTCATCACAAACCAACCCGGCATGAAGGCTGACCTCAGCGGGAATCATTACACCATCTTTTGCTAAGTAACGGTCCCGTAAGGCCAACAAGGGTTCGAGCATGGCTTCATAAAACAAGCAATGACCCATCCACTCAGACACAATCACATCAACCTTTTCATCCAACTGTAGAGACTGATGGTCATCATGATAAAAATCGATATTTTCGAAACCGTTTTTTTGCGCGATTTCTTTCGCGGTTTTAATAAAGGGTGAGCGATCAACCGCAATTACTTTGCTGGCACCCGCTCGTGCAGCAAACATGGCTAAAATTCCGGTACCACAGCCAAAATCAAGTACAGAATGTTCTGGTTTGACCACCTCGTTAATCGATTTTTCATAGGCATCGGTACGAACAACATCCTGTAACATCACCTTATGCATCGCAACATCGCGATAGGACATACAATAATTGGTGGGATTTTGTTCTTTTTCGTTGTTAGTACTCATATAAATCTCAATATTACCCGTTATGCCTATCTTGGCTGTGGGGGAATAGTAACAAAAAAGTGCTTAAAAAATAACTACTAGCTCGCCAAGTATTGTTTGCGGTAGCAACCACAAAGCCTAGAGGTATCCCTCTGATTCCTATTCTATATAGTATTTTTTACAAGGTAAAAACTGAAACCAAGCAAGTGAAAAGTTAAGGGAGAAGGGGGTTATTTTGCACTAACAACTTTATTTCTGCCGGTTTCTTTAGCCTGATAAAGTGCTTTGTCGGCACGATCGAGGAGTGCTGTAAAACTGCTATCTGTGTTTGAGAGCTGAGCAAGGCCAATACTTACCGTAAACTGAATAGCTTGGCCGTTATGGTCGGTTGTAGTAGTTTCGATATGTTGTCTAAGTCGGTCTAACACTTGATAAGCGTTTATTCGTTCAGTTTCTGGAAAGCATATACCAAACTCCTCTCCTCCAAGGCGACCAATAAAGTCAATATTACGGGTAAGCTGTTTACACAGCGAGCCCAACGTTGTTAGAATTTTATCACCTCCAGCATGCCCGTATGTATCATTTACCAACTTGAATTTGTCAGCATCCAATATTGCGACGGTCAATGGGTCATCATAGCGGGAAGAACGGTCAAATTCTTTATCTCCGAGTTCGATGAAATGACGACGGTTAGATACCTTGGTTAAGTCATCGATCGTGGCAAGTTGTTTTAATTCAAGGTTGCTAGCCCGCAATTTGAGCATATTGTGAACCCTGGATCTTAGCTCAATTTCGTCCACGGGTTTAGTGAGGAAATCATTAGCACCCAATGCTAAAGCTTCTCGTAATACCTCTCGCTCATCAACTGCGGTGATCATTACGATGGGAACGTCATCTTTATCTTTACTATCGCGAAAACGTTGAATGAAATTAAGACCATCCAAGTTTGGCATTCGATAATCCAAAAGAATCATATCAATTTCGTTATCACTATCCAGACAATATTCAAGCCCTTCATGCGAATCGAAGATTAGCTCACTATCAACACGCTGTAGTTTGTCGACGTAAGCCTTATTAATTTTGGCATTAATAAGATTGTCATCGATAATCGCTATTTTCATGAACTAGCTACCGCTTAAGTGGATGCACACAGTTAAGATCAGGATATAACTTATATAGTTCAGCAATGGTTTCTTGGCAACATTTTTCCAGCTTAATTCGGGTTGGCTCAGTTGCCTGATTACCTATACGTTCTTCAAACTGTTTTGCCAGTTTTGCCAGCATGGTGAGGTTTAGTTGGTTAGCTGCTCCACCAAAGCTATGTAGTGCCTCTTTCAGCTGTTCCAAATCCCCAATCTCCATGTCATTTTCAATCTCTTTCAATACCTTGTGTTTTAAGTTAATGAAGTCGGATAATAATTCAAGTAACAACGTATTCCCGATGGAATTTTCCATAACTAATAGACCTGTTGCGTTAAATAGCGGCTCTGATTGCGCTGACTGAACACCGTTAAACGTTTGATTAACATTCTTTAGAAATTTTTTATGATCTTGAATTTTACATAAGACTTGATTGATTAGATCCATCTCAAAAGGCTTGGTTATAAACGCATTAACATTTGCCTTGAGAAATCGCTGCTTGGTTTGTGGCTGGATATCTGCAGAAAGAATAACAATAGGGGTTTCGCTTTGGCCACCAGTCATTGCGCGTATCGCTCGTGTTGCTTCAAGACCATCCATTTCAGGCATATGCACATCCATTAAAATGACGTCATACTGCCTATTCTCTAATGCTAATAATGCCTGTTTTCCATTATTGGCAGTATCAACTGAATGACCGACTTTTGAGAGTAAAGCAAGCACGACTTTGCGGTTAATTTCGTTATCTTCAACCACAAGTATACTCATAGGCAACGGTAGCCTGGTATCGGTACGTCCTAGCACCACCGCTTCCGGTGTAACGATGGGGAAAACGATTAAAAACCAAAACCGGCTACCTTTGTGAAGCGTGCTGTCAACACCGAATTCACCATCCATAAGGGTAATAAGCCTCTGACAAATCGAGAGCCCAAGGCCTGTGCCTCCAAAGCGTCGGGTAGTTGACGAGTCTGCTTGCGAAAAAGGCTGGAACAGTTTTTCTCGCTGTTTTCGTGAAAGACCAATTCCGGTATCGGTAATCTCAAATAATACACTGGCAGTAACATCGGTATATTCAGTAGCGGTCGCTGTGACTGAAACGGTTCCTTCATCCGTAAACTTTATTGCATTAGAAACCAGATTCAAAAGAACTTGTCGTACCCGTATAGGATCACCTAATACCGCTTGGGGCAGTCTAGCATCGAGATCATTCGTTACGGTCAACCCTTTTTCTATGCATGAAAGATTAGTCGCTGTAGTTACACTGTTTATAACTTCAATAATAGAGAATGGAATTGATTCCAGTTCAATCTGATCTGCCTCGATCTTGGAAAAATCCAGAATATTGTTGATGATGGCAAGTAGCATAGAAGATGAATGGTGAATTATTGATACCGTACTTTTCTGTTCTTCACTCATTGGGGTAAGCTCTAACACCTGAAGCATCCCCATAACCCCATTTAGCGGCGTACGAATCTCATGACTCATGGTTGCCAAAAATTCTGATTTTGCCTGCGTGGCTGACTCTGCCTGTACTTTGGCTTCATTTAACTGCTCCGTGCGTTTAGCTACCCGCGCTTCAAGTTGTTCATTAGCCGTACGTAGTGCCTCTTCTGCCCGCCGTAATTGAACAAGATGTTTATTGATAGCGCTGATCACTTTATTAGCACCATTAACTAATGTCCCCAATTCGTCCTGATCATGTTTCTCAAGAATATCAACCGGCTTGTTACCAGGGTGTTCAGGATTAATTTTTAGCCATGCAAGGCTTAAGGTTTGTAACGGTTTTGTTAGTGTGAGATAAAAATAGAGCAAGATAATGCAGGCAAAAACTGTGGTTCTAATAATCCCAAAGCCAAGCGTGATGAACGCTCTTTCTATAAATGATCTGCCCATCTCATAAGGATCAATTACCACCTCAAGAAGCCCAATAGTCTCCTTTTTTGGGTCATCCGCAAGAATTAGTTTAACCTTATGGGTTTGGGATTCTCCAAACAATAGTTTCAATGCCCATTGATATTGTCGCTCTTTGACACCTCGTTTTATGGATACCAGATCATTTGAATAAACATTACCTTCAAGATATCCAACAATCCTGACAGCGATGATAGGGCTGTATTCGAAAAGCCCTCTTCCTACCTGTTTGGCGAGTTCAGAGTCAAGGTGAAAGGCGGCTTCTGCTGCCGGTTGAGTCATAGTTTTGATAACCTGAACAACCGAGGTTAATAGCTCTATTTTTTGCTCACGATAGTCAACATAAATTTGTGTCACACTAAAGAACAAACCAAGAAAAAAAGCGAGTAGAACGATCGCACGGGCTTGTTTATAAGCTAAGCGCTTACGAAAGGGAAAGTGACCGACGTCAGTTGACATAGGTATAACCTTTAATTAGTTACTGATACTTGTAATTTATTACTGATACTTGGCATGAATTTTTTCGTAGGTACCATCCTCTTTGATCTGCTGAAGCCCCCAATTAAATTGTTTAACAAGCTCTTCAGCACCTTGCCACTTTTTACTAATGCAAGTAAAAAAGGTGAGTTGTGTAATTGGTTGGAATTGAAGTTTATCTGAAACTCCTATTTTGGAGGCAAGGTAGTCCGTAGTTTCCTTGGTGATGAATAAATAGGTAAAGCGGCCAGCAATTAGGTCTTTAAGTGCACTTTTGTCATCTTTAGTGGTTCGGTACTCTATACCGGCATTAAGCAGTACCGTTTCAGTTACCCAGCCATGAGGGGTTCGTACATCTGCACCTCGTAAATGTTCAATAGTCGTGATCTTCTCTTTTGGGTGTGTTTTAAGAGAATAGACACCGCTCGTGGAGAGACTGATGCTGTCAGTAAAAAGAAAATATTTAGCTCTCTCTTCTGTATAAGCACAGGTTAAAAGCCCCGTTTTTTTTCCATACTTAACCAGTGCTAAGGCCCGATTCCAGGGTAAAAATGAAACCTCTATTTCAATACCACTCCTTCGATAGGACTCTATGACTACTTCATAATCAAACCCTATTAAACCATTTTCAGGAACATCAAACTCATAGGGCGGAAAAAGCGTCGAAGTAAAGGGAAGAACCAGGGCATCTTTGGCAAAAGAATATTGTGAATGTATAGCGGTGATCATTAGTACTGAAAAGCACATTAATGTTGTTCTTTTCCAATGCTTCATATCATTTTCTCCTGACTAAATAAACCTGTGAATAAAATCCTACTGATACTTGGAATGAACAGCCTGATAAGTGCCATCTTCTCGAAGTTTTCTCATTCCTGAATTGAAGTCGTTACGTAAAAGCTGTGCATTTGGCCATTTTTTACTGATGCATAAGAAAAGAGGGCGCTCTGAAATTTTGAAAAAGTGAAATTGTTCAGATATATTCTGTTCTTTTCGAGCATAGTCCATGAACTCTTTGATATTGAACAGAAAATCCGTTCGCCCTGCAATGAATACATTCATTGCCAGCGTATCGCTCCGAGATGAAACCGTTGTTATTCCATGAGTCTTTAGAATTTTTTCTGTGTTATACCCCGATACCGTTCCCACTTTTCGCGTCCCTATCTGTTTGTACTGGGTAATAGCGGGGCCACGATAATGCTCACGTGCAAAAAATCCGGTAGTTGCAAAGCTGACTGGATCAGAATAAATAAAATGTTGTTTACGGTCTTCACTCATTGAACACGATATTACGCCAAAAGCTTTACCTTCTTGAACTAACTTTACTGCACGTTTCCAGGGCAAAAATACAGTATGGGCAGAGCGCCCACTTAAACGGAGTGCCTGCTCTACAATTTCCACGTCAAACCCTTTGAGTCCATTCTTTGGGTTTTCTATATCATAAGGGGGAAAGTGGGTTGCGAGGATTTCAAGAGATTCTGGTGAACCGGCAAGCGCAGGACCTGCTGGACCAAAAACCAAACATATCCAAATAAATACTATTGATAACAGCACATGAGCAGAGACTAACATCACTCTTAACCCCTTATTTGTTACAATTAGCAGATAGAGACGCAATCCAGAATCATTGTGCTCAATTAGTAATCAACTTAAGGGTAGTATGAATTTTGATATTTCGGAAGAAATACTACCTTTGCCTGGCAAACGGGCGTCAGATCTTGCATTTTACATAACGGAGATAATGGACACCTTGTTTAAGCTACTTGCCCAACCCCTTAGTGCGAATTTTCTTAACATTAATATTCATTAAATGACGAATCACATCGATATTTATTTTGGTTGCTACATTATCGGATGTAAGCCCAAACGAAGTTAAATAGAACATGTGAATATAGGCAACGCATAGGGTACCCAATGCTTCGCAGTTCTTACTCCACATTAGTCACTCTGTAATTAGCATTAGCTTATCCCTACGCCCTAAACAGGAAAAATACAGTTATCAATGAAATTACTAGAACAATTAAATAGAACGTTAGAAAGTGGATTTATTAAAGGTATCTTTGATCATATAAGAAACTTGCTTATATGTGCATTTCTCCTTGCCATTGGAACAAATCAACTTAACGAACAAAATGAGATGTTTTTTAGTATCACTCAAGGAGAGTATGCAGGAGTTACTATTATAGCTACGTCTTTTATCTTAACTATCATGAATACCTATGACGGTATCAGAGCTATCAATAAAGCTAATTTTCACATGTTAATTTCAATATTATTAGTTTTCGTATATCTATTTTTAACTATAAAAACTTTGGAAATGGGATGGGATTTTCGAGTTGTATCACACTAAATGAGCATACACATCTCGTCACATCAGATTACTTGCTTTGGTATTTAAACTGTAAGTAAATTTAAAATTAGAAGTCATAGGGATAACTGCAAGCTTTATCCCTTATGTAAAAACTATACTGATTTTACGCGAAACAGAATGGCATACAATACGGGGACAACCCCTAACGTTAATACTGTTGCGCCTATCAACCCGAAAATAATCGCCACGGCCATAGGCTCCCACATTACACCTCCTCCCATCCATAGAGGGATCATACCGACTACTGTGGTCATAGTAGTGAGCAGTATTGGGCGTAATCGTTTTTGCGCAGCAGTACAAATAGCTTCGTAGGGAGGCAGGCCAGTTTCACTCTGCTCGATTTGAATACGATCAATCAACACGATGGCATTATTGATTACAATACCTGCCAGCGAGATGATACCTAATAATGTCATAAAGCCCATATACGAGTCGGCAACATGCAAGCCAAACGCGACACCAATCAACCCCAAGGGAATAGTCAGTAAAATAATACTGGTTTTACGAATACAGTTAAATTGCCCCATTAGCAACAATATGATGATTACAACAGCAACCGGTAACTGTTCAAAAATAGACGCATTGGCTTGCCCTGACGTTTCAGCTTCTCCACCCAGTTCCCAGCGATAACCGGTAGGCCAGTTTTGTTGCTGTTCAGTTAACCAAGGTATCAATTGTTGATTTACTTCAGCGGCGGTAATACCAGGCTCAATATCTGATGCGACTGTAATCGTTTTCATACGATCACGTCGATAGATCACAGCAGACTGCCAAGCCAGTGAAGTATTAACAAGCTGTCCCATAGGATGAGACTGTTGATTATCTGTGAGGATATCCACACTGGTAGGCAAATCCAGCTCATTGTGACGCATGGTTTCAGCTTTCAGTATAATAGGAATTATATCCTCGCCTTCGCGGTATTCAGCAATCTGCAATCCACTGGTGCTTGCCTGCAAAGTGCGGGCTATATCTGTATTACTAACACCCAGACTTTGTGCCTGCGCCTCGTCTATATCTACGAGCAACTTTTTGGTCTGTCGACCCCAGTCATCACTAATACCTTTTACACCACTGATTTCCGCCAGCTTCTGTTTAACGGTATTAGACAGGCTATACAATTGTTCCTGATTGCGTCCTGAAATGCGAACCTCAATGGGGTTGCTAATAGCCGCGCCGTTAGCCAGCTTTTTGATGGTATAACTTACGTCAGGGTAGTTATCAAACAAGTGCTGATCGAGCTTCGTCATTAACTCATCAATCACCTGTCCACTGCTGGTATTCAGTACAAAGAAAGCATAGTTAGGACTAGCAGATTCAGAGGTATGAGACAAAACATAGCGTGGGCCCCCATTGCCGATAAAAACATTCCAACTAATCAGACCGCCATGTTCGTCATTACCATGTAAGGTTTGAAGATACTGCTCGATATCAGCCACCACCGTTTCTGTGCGGTCAATAGGCGTACCTATGGGTAGCTTGATCTCCAGCTTAAAGGTAGGATCTTCAGAAGGAGGAAAGAAAATTGTCGGTATATAACGAAAGCTATAAACAGCAAAAACAAACACCGCTACAATTGCAATGACACCCGTGAATCTAAAGCGTAGCAAGGTACGTAACAAGCGGTTATAACGCACTTCAACTCGACGCATCAAACCGTCTTTCGGTTCCTGTGTTTTCACCTTTATTTTCAAAAACAATACGCAAAGCAGTGGAATCATTGTCAGGGAAAATAACCAGGAGGCAAGTAGTGTAATGGTTACCACCTCAAAAATGGGTGCTGTGTATTCACCTGTCGTAGATTCGGCCAGGTAGATCGGTAAAAACGCCGCTGCAGTAGTCAAAGAGGATATCAGCAAAGGTATTTTTAGCTCACCGGCTGCAGCCAATGCAGCTTGTGGGGCGGTCTCGTTCTCCTCCATTCGTGTCATGATGCTCTCGGCCATTACGATAGAATTATCCACTAACATACCGAGGGCAATCATCAATGCAGCCAGGGAGACCTGATCCAGACCAATGCCCAGGTTATACATTATCGCTAGACTCGTTGCGATAGTAACCGGTATAAGGCTGGCGACAATTAAACCGGTACGTAAACCGAGCGTTAAAAGCATGACCACTGAAACGACTAAAATGGCCTGTAGTAAATTATCGATAAACGTACTAACGGTTTTTTCAACCAGCTCTGGCTGAAAGGCAACAATATCGAAAGTAACACCCCAGGGGTATACTTCCTGTAAATTGTTCAACAGGTCTTTGGAATCTTTACCAAGCTGAACAATATTACCTCCTTCGATCATAGCAACCGCCAAGGTTAACCCTTGTTTTCCGTTGGAGTGCACCAGAGATTTAGGCGGGTCAACGTATCCACGACTAATTTTTGCAATATTACCAAGGGGGAGCACTTCATGGTTTTCGGGCAGGGGTACATACGTTCTGCGTAGCGCTTTCAGTGACTCTAGATTGCCACTGGGCTCAATATTAATAACTTCCTGATCCGTGCGAAATTCGCCACCGGAAAGAATGATATTTTTGTTGGTAAGAAAGTCTGCAAGGTAGGCGGGAGACAATCCCAGTTTACTCAACTGACTATTATTATAATCAATAAAAATTTGTTCCTGTTGAATACCGTAGATATCTACCTTAGCGACTAGTGGCAATCGCAAAAACTCATCTCGTACTTCATCTGCGACGTCTTTAAGTTCTGCATAACTGAAACCGTCAGCGACAAGCGAGATAACAATACCAAAAACGTCACCAAACTCATCATTAACAACCGATGGCAACGCACCATCGGGTAAGCCACTTTGTACGCTTTCTACTTTGCGGCGCAAGCTGTCCCAGACTGGGCGCAAATCTTTGTAACTGTCTTTAATATTAACGGTAATAATTGAAACACCCGCTTTTGATAGGCTGGTTACATTATCCAGCTCCGGCATTTCCTGAATTACCTTTTCAATCAGATCAGTTACCAGTTCTTCTACCCGTTGCGGGGATGCGCCAGGAAAATGGGTAGTTACTTGGGCAGCACGAATTGGAAAGCCTGGATCTTGCGCTTGCGGAATAACAAAATAAGAAGCCAGCCCTGCCAGAAAAGCAGCAACAATAGCCAGTAAAGTAAATTGTTTTTTCTCTAGCGCGAAAGCAGTTAAGTTCATTGCGGGCTACCTTATAGGTCTTGTTTTAACAGTTTGACGGTTAGCCCATCCTGGATTTGTGATAAACCAGCCGTTATCACTATCTGGTTCTTTTGCAGTCCTTTGATGATCTCCAGTGATCCCAATGCGTAACGACCCGTTTCTACATTAACCCTCTTAACTGTGCCCATTAGCTCATCCACGGGCTGATAGACCATTACAAACCGCTGTTTATCTTCTTCACCTACGGCGACCATCGGTACCCACACCTGATTGTCAGATACCTCAAACTGTCGGGCCAGCACCAGTTCTACTGCCATTCCCGGACGGAGTCGTGAATCCCGTTTGTTTACCCGGGCCGTCACCAAATATACGCCGTTAGCAGAGGAACTAACCCCCATTTCTGTAACTTCTGCTTTAAAATTTTCGCCCTCTATAGCGTTAAACAATACCTCTACCTGCTGGCCAATTGATACTCTATTCACCACCGACTCAGGAATAACACCAACCACCTCCATAATGGAACCACAACTTATGATAGCGATAGCCTCTCCGGCAGTCACATTCTCATTTTCAGTTGCGGTGGCCTCTGTTACGGCACAGCCATCGGCCGGGGCTTTCAGTTTCGTGTAAGCAAGTTGGTCACGGCTTAGCTCTACACTGCGTTGTGCCTGTTGTACCTCAGCCTCACCTGCCTGATACTCGGCCTTAGCGGTTTCAAAATCCATTTCTGAGATAATATGTTTAGCGAACAGCTTTTCTATTCTATTAAAGCGCGACTTTGAATTTTCTGCATTAATAACAACTCGCCCCAGTGCGGCTTTTTCTTGCTCCAGTTTCGTTTGGTAATCATTACTATCCAGACGGGCAATTAAATCCCCCTTTTTTAAGGGAATACCTACTTGAGCAGGAAACTCAGAAATAATGCCGGAGACTCGAAAGCTGATATTAGAGGTTGATGCTGCCTGACTGCTGCCAGCGAAGCGCCGCTTGATATCTTCAGGCGCCTGAACTGCAACAGCCGTTCGAACAGGACGAATTCGTTCCTCAAGTAGGGGAGATTGCTCTGAATTACAAGCGGAGAGGTTGATTGTTGTAATGAGTACTAGCAGCGTCCCCACACTATTTCTGCATATTTGCATGAAGCAAACCACCTTGATCATGATAGAGGTCAATAGGAAAAGCCATATCATGCGTTTATCACGATATGGCAAATAATATCAATCGGCTTAACGTCGAGAAGGACGTGGCCTTGCAGGCACAGGCCTATTTACGGGAGGTCTAACACTGGGTTTTTCAGGCCTGGGTGGCGGCACTACAATAATATCAGGGCTATCATGCCAATGGTTATTGTACATAGGGTCATTCCAACCAGGCCCGTAATATGATGAATGGTGTACAGAGCTGCTAGTCCCGGAGCTTGCACAAGCGGTTAGTAATAACCCTAAAAAAAGAAAAATCCCGGTTCCAAAAAGTAGTTTACATGCACTCATGATTATTTCACCACCTGATCAGTATCTAGCTTTTGAATCAATCCAATAAGAGCGCCATTAGGATCGGCAATGATAGCCAACTGTCCATCAAAGACCTCCTTGCGAGGGGCATATATGATTCTCGCCCCCATGCTTTTAGCCTTGCGAAGGGTTTCATCTATACTGTTTACACTAACAAAGCCGATCCAGCGGTCTTGCTGAGGTAAGGATTTTGGTAGTGGCACGATACCCGCTCGGGCAGTATTATCCTGCGATAAAATAAAATCATTTTCCCTCTCGGTTTGAGGTAACTCCTGGGCTTCGTAACCAATAACCTCAGAGTAAAATTTCATTGCTGCATTTGGGTTTATACTAAAGAGCTGCGCCCAACTCCATTCGCCAGATATGGCATCTTCATCTTTAGGGTCGCCGCTATCTGATCTTAAAAGGCCAACAATTCCACCTTGCGGATCTACAATGATGGCATGAGTACCACGCTCCCCAAATAATCGTGGTTCAAGTAATACTTTACTACCTAGACTCTCGGCTTTATCGACGGCCACCTGCACATTCTGCGTTGATATATGGCCAATCCATAACGCTTTATCTGTTTCTCCCTTTACAGTAGGACGAGAAACGATACCTGCTATTGGCTTTCCTTGGCTGACCAGATGGTAATAAATATCCCCATTTCCAGTCCTCAGTGTGCCACCTGTTTTTATAGCTTCCCAGCCAAATACTTTCGTATAAAAAGCGATAGATGAATCCACATCAGCACTGAATAAATCTGCCCAGATAAACTTACCAGGCTGCATTTGTTCAGTAGCGGGCTCAATGAGGGGAGGATACATTGGCACAGCAAACAGCTTTGCTGTGAACAGCCCTGTAATCAGGAGTACAAACAGGCTTGCTATTGCGGAATAGCGTTTTAGTCTCATATTAAGCATTTAAGAATACCTATTGCGTAAACGAATGTGGTCAATGCTCCATACACCACCGCCAGCTACAGCAAGATATAAGAATGCAAAAGAGAACATAACCGCTAATTCACCTCCATTTGTCAGCGGCCAAAGCCCCTCTGGGGCATGGGCTATAAAATAAGCGAATGCCATAAGGCCTGAAAGCAAAAATGACGTTGATCGACTAAATAGGCCTATTAAAACTAAAAAGCCACCAACTAATTCTAATGTACCTGCAACCCCTGTCATAGAAAACAGCTCAAATTCGTAACGCTGAGGTGCAGGGTATCCGAAAATTTTTTGTCCGCCATGCTGCATGAACAGGAAAGCCGTGACTATTCGCATAATACTAAGAACACGGGGCCTCCAAGCATCTAATATCTTATCCATTTCTTTCTCCTAGTTTGTTGTAACGCCTAACAGGGACTTAACAGTTGAGATTTACCGATATAACTCAAGCGTGCTTCTGTCCAAGAGGTAGTTAACATGTTTTTTCGTACTCAACTACGGTTACCTAGGATGATATACAGACTTTATTCCGCATGTGTCCGGCCAATTTTGCCGTACTCAATAAGATTGCAGATTCACTACAATTCTTCAACTTTCTCTTTCAGGCTTTTCTTATACTGGGTAGGCGACATATTGGTCGCTCTTTTAAAGGCATCATAAAAAGAGGACTTGGATTTGAAACCGACTTCAAGCGCCAGTTCAATAATTGGCATTTTTTCCATTTCTGGATTGGCCAGCATCTTCTTCACTAGTTGAATTCGGTAGTTATTCACAAAGCTAAAAAAATTTTGATTCATCAACCCGTTGATTACCTGGGAAACCTGATGGGGTGTTAACCCTGCCTGTTCAGCAAGGTCTGGCAGTGTGAGCTCACTATCGAGAAACAGTTTCTTTTTCTCCATAACATGCAGCAGACGGTTTTGAAAATCATCGGCATCCGTCAGGCTAAGACTGGATCGTTGATATTTTTCGGTTCCTTTTGCTTGAGCCACCGTTGCTTGTATCGATTGTTCCGTTGGAGTTGTTGGTTCTTCTGGTTGGTGAACAAGCTGCACCGTATTAGCTTCATTCCTCTGTATCTGATTGTGCATATAACTAAGCGTAGCTGCGTTTGTACCTCTTACGAGCTTAGGCTGGAATATCGCAGCAATACCAATCGCATAAACGGTGATAACCAATACAATATAAGGCGAGTTGGGGAGTAAAGCGGTTACATCAAAGTGGCCAGCCAATAATAGATGAGATCGATTCAGAACCAGGAATAAAACCAGAAACAAAATGCAGGCCAGTGTTAAGGTGCGCAACCAGCGCAAATTCATATGCTCCAGAGAGGAAAAATTTTGCTTCAAGTATTGATTATGTTCTTTGATTACCCGCAATACCAAGCAACAGTACACTCCAAACTGAATAGCAAAAACGCTACGCTGCAAATGCAAATCTACCCACCAGATCCAAAAAGAGGGTGTAAATTCAAGCACCTTAAGCCGCAGCTCAAGATCTTTGTGTGGGCTCCATAAATAATTCAGAAACTGAAATTGCTGTTTCTCTGTAAAACTGGCAAAAGTAATAACCGCACTTATAAAAAGTAGGGTTGGTAAAAAGTGTAATGCCTGTCGCCAACGCAAAGGGCGGCCGATGAGTGTATGTGCATAGAGGTAAAGCAATGGCCCCCAACTGAAATCTAGTGGCGTAATCAAAACTGCCCAACTAGGACTCTGAAGAAAGTAACCGCTTCGGATCAACCCCTTCCACAGCAAACTCAAACCGATCACCAAAGCTAGCCCTGCAATAAAACCATTAGCCCGTCTGTGGCTACTTCTGATAGCCAGTAGAACACCAGCTATTAGAAGTCCTTGCAAAAAACCAAAACCGAATAGAAAACCAATCAGATCCATAGCGTTACTGTCATAATGAAAAACAAACTTGTTATTTATGAGGGTTAAAAATATTAACTATAACTGAGTACCAGCACCTTGGCACGGCCATTTTATTCGGACACTTTAATACTCAGAAAAAATCTCCATTAGAACCTGTATTTCAGTAACCAGTGCGTTAGCTGCCGAAACTAAATGACACCGAGTCGCTTCACCATGTCCGTCAAACTCAGCCTGACTCATCACCGTAGTTAATGACTGGAGTTTATCCAGTCGTGAAAGAATGGCACTATTAATCTCACGATTAGATATGTACTGAGGCTGTATCGTATCGTTTTTATGTTCACGGCCAATACTGGTGTTAGAGGGTGTTGGCTGAAAATCAGTCATCACAACGTCCCTCCTTACGAAGTAAGGATGTATACGAGTTAAGTTGGTGCCGCAGGCTTTTTATGTGGTCCGCAGAGAGGGAGGCATTATTTAGCGGGATTAAATCATACCCTAATGCTGCCGCTTCAATTTCTAAGGGGCGATGATCATGCGAAACAAGTTGCCACAACAGCATATCTTGGTAGGTAGGCTTTCTTCTATAGGGCTTATGCCCGTCGCATTGTTGTGCTTGCCGCCATGCTTTTTCTAATTGCTCGACTTGCTTAAGAATTTCTTGATAGTACGCTTCCGTGAGCTGTCTAACTCGACACCTTAACTCTATGTTTTCCATAGCCTTGCTTTCTCGTATAAAAAATAGAGGAAGACAAGGCCCCGACGCTTCCAGCAGGGACTACGAATATGTTAATGTTCCACCTGCAAGGTCGCATTCAAGATCGGGACCCTGCCAAGCCTCCGGAGTGTTCGAGCACTCGCGGGGGCACCTTTCTGCAACGGGTGTATATCACTCATTGCATCAGGTTACGTTTAACGTGTGCTTCCAACCGCTTTAACCCGATGGAGCACACCGCAACCGCCATCAAGTCTGCACTTCTGTACGATAAGCGTCAAGCTGAATATGTTAAATCAACGTATGGAATCAGCCTGGAAGAAGAACAAATATTCACTGGGTACCCTCCTCCGTTTAAGACTACCATTAATGGCACAGAGAGCTATAAATCACCTGTCTCATCTTTCAATCCAGATGGCATATAAGTTACTTTAAATGATTTAAGTGGCTGATCGCATCTTTAAGTTATTCATTGATCTCTTCCTGTTTTAACTCTTTCTTTTCAATATCAAAATAAGGCGCTGATTGTATTGCTGTTGATAAAAATCAACAGCTCTGCCCCTTTGATTTACACGCCAAGCACATGGGCGATCATTGATGTACTTAGGCACATACTTCCCTCCGCCTATAATAGACCATAAGTATTAAAGTTATACACGCTATATTCACCGCCAGTGGAAATAACACGGTTGTTACAGAATAATTTTCTAATGCTAATAAAGCTAACGTATTTCTTACGACAAAAAGGATAAAAAATAAAATATTTTCATTATGAGGGAATGTATATGCTTTTCGTATAGTTGGCCCGAAACCAAGAAGATCAACAATGGTTAATATAATAACAGCCCATAATAGACTGGATGTGAGGTACCAAAATGGCAAAGACGCTAATGCTATTATAAAAAAGAGCCAATCAGTTCGAGTTATTGTTATATCTGATTTCTTGGTAAAAGCTAAAGCAGCAATAAAAATAGTGATGCACCCTGATACACCAATAGGCCAAGCGCCCATACCACCTTTTTCGTGGAGCTGAGCCAGAAAAACAATAAAAGTTGTAGTTCCCCAAATTACCCAAGAAAATACATGAGGCTTTGTTTCAGCTACCAGAATCGAGCGTATATAAGGAATGAAAGCAAAAAAAGTTATAAATATTGCCAGGCAACTATAAATTAATTTTATGCTCATGAATAATTAGTACCAACGAGGCTGTAGAAGAACTCCAACGAGTTTTAACTACGCGCTCCTACGTAAATAAAACAAAATTATTCGAACAAAACCTATCAACTTTTCACGTAGCAGTGTCATTTTTAGTTTAATTATTAAACAATTCATCCAATTAAAAAACCGTTTTAGTTATTCTACAGCCTCAAATGCTTTGCTCAACGGAGTAGTATGTTTGGCAGTTTTTTTGCGGCTCTTTGCGAAAAAAGTGACAAATATACGGAATCCGTTGCAGCTTTTGGTTAGGGGTTGGATGCTGTGATGTTTATTAAGAACACCACGCTTTCCCGCCCCTGTGGTTTTAAAATTATGGTAATTACCTTGATGTAGACAAAAGACTAATCAATTGATTCTACTATTTGTTTTATTTTTACAGCTTTTTCAAAATGGTCTAATTTGTGTGTAATGATCCACCATTCGGCAGCTTCCATTGTGACAGCATTACGGAGTCCGCGTTTAATGCCTTGTTAGGTGGTAAGCGGTCATTCTAGAAAGCTATTGACCCAACCCATCTAAATCTGAAGTCAAAGGATTGCCAGCAAACTTCT
>JQIA01000786.1_pt1 | contig 16749 bp, 17 predicted proteins | sample 811431 | NCBI WGS metagenome assembly JQIA01 (sample SAMN02998118, study PRJNA258478) | marine sediment metagenome | biome: marine; feature: seafloor; material: sediment; isolation source: oil-polluted sediment collected from 3 locations (0.5 km, 0.7 km and 0.9 km)... | place: USA: Gulf of Mexico ...
AGAATCTTCTTTTTCTTTTTTAATGATTTCGTAGATACTATCCTTCTCTATCTGAAGAACCTTTAATCGTTCTTCTACCGAAGTAATTAATTTGGTATAGGTTTTTAAATTGGAACTATAATACGCATTGCTCTCAACAAATTGAAGACTATCTATATGGTATTTATTATATATTAAAGAATCTAACTTAATATTATATTCCTTTAGTAATTTGTTGTTGATACTACGAGAAGCATTACTAATATAGACATCGGTTAAAATATTTACCATGACCTCTTTTGCAATTAGGTTCTCAGGCTTTTCAATTTCTTTTATATCCTGACAGCCTAAAAACAAAATGGAGCAAATTATTATAGATAGATATTTCATTATCGGTTAAAAGTTAATCTTTCTGGAGTACTCCTATTTGGAAATTTAAAATTATGATAGGTAAGTACTCCATTTACAAAGGTATGGGTTATTCTAGATTTAAAAGTAGTTCCCTCGAATGGAGACCAACCACATTTGTAAAAAATATTTTCTTTGTTTACACTCCATGGAGCTACCAAATCTACCAATACCAAATCTGCTTTATAACCTTCTCTAATATACCCTCTATCTTTAATTTGAAATAAAATTGCAGGATTGTGGGCTGTTTTCTCTACAATTTTTTCCAGAGAAATTTTTCCTTTATGGTACATTTCTAATAAGGCAACCAATGCATGTTGCACTAATGGTCCACCAGAGGGAGCTTTGTTATAGCTATTGTTTTTTTCTTCTAAAGTATGTGGCGCGTGATCTGTTGCAATTACATCAATTCGACCGTCCAATAATGCCTTCCACAACCCATCTTTGTCCTTTTGGCTTTTAACCGCAGGGTTCCATTTAATTTTGGTCCCTTTTGTTTTATAATCTTTGTCTGTAAACCATAAATGATGCACACAAACTTCGGAAGTAATTTTCTTTTCAGAAAGTTTCTTTTTATTGGAGAAAAGATGCGTTTCTTTTTCCGTGGAAAGGTGAAAAACGTGTAAACGCGCTCCTGTTTTTTTCGCGAGTTCTATGGCTTTTGAAGAGGAAATATAACAAGCTTCTCCACTACGTATTTTGGGGTGCATTTCTATTGGAATATCCTCGCCGTATTTAGCAAGATATTCCGTTAAATTATTTTTAATTGTCGCTTCATCTTCACAATGCACAGATATTAACAGATCCGTTTTACTGAAAATTTCTTCTAACACCTCAGGATTATCCACAAGCATATTACCTGTAGAAGACCCTAAAAACAATTTAAGTCCAGCGACTTTATTTTTATCCACTTTTAAAATTTCATCTAGATTGTCATTAGTCCCTCCAAACATAAAGGAATAATTTGCCCAAGAAGTTTGCTTAGCAATCGAGAATTTTTCTTCTAATTTATCGATGGTTGTTGCTTGTGGTACCGTATTAGGCATTTCGATAAAAGAGGTTATTCCTCCTGCAACTGCTGCTTTAGATTCTGTTTCAATAGTTGCTTTATGGGTAAGCCCAGGCTCTCTAAAATGAACTTGGTCATCTATCATTCCTGGCAGTAAATAACGTCCCTCGGCATCAATTACCTGAGTATTTGCATTTTTCACACTAATGCTATCTTCAATTTCTACAATGCGATCATTCTCAATAAAAACGTCTCCATTTTTTATGATTCCTTCATTGACTATTTTCGCATTTTTAATTAAAACCGCTTTCATTATATCTCGTATTTTGTAAACATACTCCTAAACTTCATGGATATTACTCCAAATATTGCTTCGGAAATAATTCCACCACTCATTTTCGACTCTCCCTGAGTTCTATCTGTAAATATAACAGGGACTTCTACTATTTTAAACTTATTAAGATAGGTCTTAAATTTCATTTCGATCTGAAATGCATAACCCACAAACTGAATTTTATCAAGATTAATCTTCTCTAATACTTTACGATTATAACAAACAAAACCAGCAGTAGTATCGCAAATATTCATTCCTGTTATTAACCGCACATACTTAGATGCCAACCAAGACAATAAAACCCTACTCATTGGCCAATTAACAACATTAACACCTGTTTTATAACGGGAACCTATAGACATATCGAACCCATCTAATTTACAGGCATTGTATAATTTAATTAAATCTTTTGGGTTATGAGAAAAATCTGCATCCATTTCAAAGATATATTCATAATCTCTTTGAAATGCCCATTTAAATCCATGAATATAGGCAGTACCTAAACCTAGTTTCCCTTTTCTCTTTTCTAAAAAAAGCTGGCTTGGAAAATCAGACATTAAGTTTTGAACTACTGTTGAAGTATTATCGGGAGAATTATCATCAACTACCAAAATATGAAACCCATCTGGTAAATTAAAAACAGCTCGAATGATGTTTTCTATATTTTCAATTTCATTAAAGGTAGGAATCACTACCAAGGCATTATGCATATTCCCCATTTTAGACAAATGTACTTTTTTTTGCTTAATAAAATGTGAAGGATATTGTAAATGAGTTCTTTTTGATGTATTAAAATACAGTACCTTTATCCAACAAATTATATTGCATGCAATACGTTGAAAGGTCAATTGAATCCCTAGATTGGATTACATTATTACTCGCTGGATGCTTTATTGTTTTGGCTTTGGTAAGTGTTAGATACCAAAAAAGATTTGAAGATTTTGTAAAACTCCCAATATCGAACAACTTTTTTATTGCAAAAGGAAATACAGAAGAATTAAAACACCCTTTCAACATCCTTCTTTTTGGTATTCAGATAATTTCAATATCGCTATTTATACTTTTATTTTTTCCTAATGAGGGGTCAATAAATTCAAGTTTATTTTTTCAAATTTTAATAGGAACTAGTGTTTTTGTTGCAATAAAAGTGTTTATCGAAAAAATGATTGGGACAATATTTTCTTTAGATTCTGTGATAAACACCTATCTTTTTAAAAAATTAATTTACACCAATTATTTGTCTTTTTTTATATTTCTAATGAACTTAGTTTTTTATTATACTTTTAAACCAAACCTAAACACCTTATTCATATTCACTTCTATTTTCATCCTATTTTACAGTCTTATAATATATTATAGTCTTAAAAATCATAGAACTTTAATTTTAAGCAACTTATTTTATTTTATTTTGTATCTTTGCACTCTCGAAATCTCCCCCTTTATTATACTATATAAAGCAGTTGTATAATTAGGATAATTATAAAAAAAAAGTTTTGTATGAAAGTGAAAACTATTTTAGTTTCTCAACCAGAACCTACGGTGGAAAACTCTCCTTACTTCGATTTAATTGATAGACAGAAAGTTAAAATTGACTTTAGATGTTTTATTCATGTGGAAGGTGTCTCAAGCAAAGATGTTCGTGCACAAAAAGTGGACCTTGCAAAGTATACTGCAATTGTTTTAACGAGTAGAAATGCCGTGGACCATTACTTTAGAATTGCTGAAGAAATGCGTTTTAAAGTGCCAGATTCTATGAAGTATTTTTGCCAAAGCGAGGCAGTTGCATATTATTTACAAAAATATGTAGTGTACCGAAAACGTAAAATTTATGTAGGAAAAAGAACTTTTGCTGAACTTATACCTATCATTAAAAAATATAAAACCGAAAAGTTTTTACTTCCCTCATCAGACAAATTGAAGCCTTTAGTTCCAACTTTGATGGATGAATTAGGAGTAACCTGGAAACAAGCTACTTTTTTCACAACTGTGGTAAGTGACCTTTCAGATTTAAGGAATGTCTATTATGACATTCTTGTGTTCTTTAGTCCTAGTGGGATAAAATCTTTATTTGAAAACTTCCCAGGATTTGAACAAAACGATACCCGAATAGCTGTTTTTGGAAATACTACAGTAAAAGCTGCAGAAGACAAAGATCTTCGAGTAGATATTCAAGCTCCTACTCCTGAGAATCCATCCATGACTATGGCCTTAGAGAAATACATAATTGAAGCAAACAAAAGAAAGTAAAACATCTTTTCTTATAATATTAAAAAAGGCTTGCAAATTAATTTGCAAGCCTTTTTTAATTGTATCAAATTTTAAAACTATCCCTTTAAAGGTGCCCCTGCTAAAATTTCTTCGTTTGCATACTCTTCAAATACTTTAAAATTCTTTTTAAAGGATGCTGCTAATTCTAATGCTTTTTTGTCATAAGCCTCTTTATCATCCCAAGTAGTTCTAGGGTTTAAAACATCAGAGGGTACATTTTCACAGGTTTGCGGAATATTTAGTCCAAATATTTGATGTTGTTTATAATCAACATTATCTAATTTTCCTTCTAAAGCTGCCGTTATCATAGCTCGTGTGTATTTTAATTTCATACGACTACCAACACCGTAAGGACCTCCGGTCCAGCCAGTATTTATCAACCAAACATTTACATTTGCATCTTGCATTTTCTTGCTGAGCATTTCTGCATATTTAGTTGGGTGAAGCGGCATAAATGGCGCTCCAAAACAAGCGGAAAAACTTGGAAGAGGCTCATTAATTCCTGCTTCGGTTCCTGCAACCTTAGCGGTATAACCACTAATAAAATGATAAGCTGCCTGCCCAGATGTCAACTTAGAAATTGGAGGCAAAACACCAAATGCATCTGCAGTTAAAAAGAATATATTTTTAGGATTCTTCCCAATAGAAGGCTCCTGTATATTATCAATATTATAAATAGGGTAACTTACTCGTGTATTTTGAGTGATAGAAGTGTTATCAAAGTCTACTTCTCCACTTTCATCCATAATCACATTTTCCAAAATTGCTCCTGGTCTAATGGCTTTATAGATATCGGGTTCGTTTTCTGCTGAAAGGTTTATCACTTTAGCATAACATCCGCCTTCAAAATTAAAAATTGTGTTTTCTGAGGTCCATCCGTGTTCATCATCACCTATTAATTTACGCTTAGGATCTGCAGACAAAGTTGTTTTTCCTGTCCCAGATAAGCCAAAGAATATTGCAGTTTCACCATCTTCACCAACATTAGCAGAGCAATGCATGGGCAAGGTGTTTTTATAAACTGGAAGGATAAAATTTAAAGCAGAAAAAATTCCTTTTTTAATTTCCCCAGTATATCCTGTACCGCCAATAAGTGCAATCTTTTTTGTAAAATTTAAAATTGCAAAATTATGTTGTCTGGTTCCATCAATTTCAGCATCTGCCATAAATCCTGGAGCATTAACTACCAACCATTCTGGATCAAATCCTTCTAATTCATTTTCAGTAGGCCGTAAAAACATATTATAAGCAAACATGTTAGACCATGGGTGTTCGTTAATTAGCCTAATGTTTAACTTATAATTTTCATCTGCACAAGCATAACTGTCTCGTACATACAATTCTTTTTCAGACAAATAATCTGTTACTCTTTTATAAAGTGCATCAAATTTTTCAGGAGAAAATGGAATATTTATTTTTCCCCACCATACTCTATCTTCTGTCACCTCATCTTTTACAATAAAACGATCTAATGGAGATCTACCCGTAAATTCGCCAGTATCAATAGCAATTGCGCCACTGTTAGCTTCTTTACCAAGTTCCTTATCTAATATTTCTTTATGTAATTCTTTTGAGGTAAGTTGATAGTTTACTTTTGCGTTTGAAATTCCGTAACTATCTAACGAAATCATTTTTGCAGTTTGGTTTTTATCGACCATAACAAGGTTTAATTGTTGTAGGCGCAAAATTAATAATTCTATTAAAAACAGACGTTTTAATTACAAAGTTTCTTTGTTATTTATTCACAATTAGCCCAAAACCTAGCCTTAACCAGCCTAAAATAAAAAACAAACCACCTATTGGAGTAATAAATCCTATCATTTTTGCATTAAAAGGCAATAAAGTGTTAAGAGATAATAAATAAATCGATCCAGAAAAGAATATAATTCCCAATATAAAGAATCGAAATACCCATTTTTTTGTACTTGAAGGGATTGTAGTTGCTATTCCCAAAATAAAAATAGCAAAAACATGATACATTTGGTACCGTACTCCAGTTTCGAATGTGGCCAAGGCTTTTACATCGATTATTTCTTTTAAGCCGTGGGCACCAAAAGCGCCAACAGCAATAGTTAAAGCTCCCAAAATTGAAGCGGTAATCACGGTATTTTTATCAATTTTCGTCATAAGAAACGGGTATAATTTAGTATTTTCGCCTTGATTTAAACGAATCTTCAAATTTACGAAAACCCAAGCAATGAGAAACATTTTAATTATAGGAGCAGGACAATCAGCATCAAGTTTAATTCAATATTTACTAGAGAAATCCCAGTCTGAAAATCTATTTATCACTATAGGAGATATTTCTATTGAATCTGCTCAAAAATTTACCAAAGGACATCCCAATGCAAAAGGAATTTTACTAGATGTTTTTAATAAAGATCAGCGAGAAACAGCTGTAAAAGATTGTGATTTGGTGATCTCTATGTTACCTGCTCGTTTTCATATTGAAGTAGCAAAAGACTGTATCACATTCGAAAAAAATCTTGTTACTGCTTCTTATATTAGTGATGAAATGCAAACCCTTGATGCTGCTGCAAAAGAAAAGGGATTGGTGTTTATGAATGAAATTGGAGTAGATCCTGGAATTGACCATATGAGTGCGATGCAAGTGATTGACAGAATTAAAGGTGCAGGAGGAAAATTATTAATGTTTGAATCTTTTACTGGAGGATTAATTGCACCAGAAAGTGACGATAACCTTTGGAATTATAAATTTACCTGGAACCCAAGAAATGTAGTACTCGCTGGTCAAGGTGGTGCAGCCGAGTTTATACAAGAAGGAAAATATAAATACATCCCTTATAATAGACTTTTTAGAAGGACCGAAATTATTGAAATTGATGGTTATGGGAAATTTGAAGTCTATGCCAATAGAAATTCCTTAAAATATCAGTCTGTTTATAAACTTGAAGATATACTAACCTTATATCGAGGAACAATTAGACGAGTAGGGTTTAGCAAGGCTTGGAATATATTTGTACAACTGGGTATGACCGATGACAGTTACACTATTCCAAATTCAGAAAATTTAACCTATCGAGAATTTGTTAATCTATTTTTACCCTATTCTCCTTCAGATTCTGTAGAATTAAAACTACGTCATAATCTTAAAATTGACCAAGATGATCTAATGTGGGAAAAATTGGAGGAATTAGATATATTTAACACTGAAAAAACGCTTGACATTAAAGATGCCACTCCAGCAAAAGCACTTCAGAAAATATTAATGGATCAATGGTCACTTGCAGAAAATGACAAAGATATGTTAGTGATGTATCATAAATTTGGTTATGAACTCGATGGTAAAAAATACAGAATTGATAGCAATATGGTTATTCTTGGTGACGACCAAACTTATACTGCTATGGCAAAAACAGTAGGCTTACCAGTTGCGATTGCTTCCTTAAAAATACTGAATAAAGAAATCACTACACCAGGGGTACAAAGACCATTAACAAAAGAAGTCTATGAACCCATCTTAAAGGAGTTGGAAAACTATGGGGTTATTTTTACGGAAAAAAAATTAAAGTATTTAGGCTATAATCCAAATAATGTAGGAGGATAGAATTCCTGAAACTCGTGCTGAGCTTGTCGAAGTAAGGCAGGAATATTACCTTCTTCCCATAAACATACTTATAAAATAAAGTAGCGTAGCTAAGGATCCCAATGCAGCAACTACATAGGTTCTTGCTGCCCATTTTAAGGCATCTTTTGCGCCAGCATGTTCTTCTTGAGTAACCATATTACTGCTTTCTAACCAAGCCAAAGCCCTATTACTAGCATCAAACTCAACTGGAAGTGTAATAAATGTAAAAAGTGTTGTCATGGAAAATAAGACGATTCCAGCTAAAAACAACATAGATCCTAATCCACTACCTAAGTACATTAATATTAACCCTGCCATAATCACAAAATTGGATAGTTTGCTAGAAATACCAACTGCTGGTACAATTTGAGAACGCAAGGTCAACCAAGAATAGGCTTGCGCGTGTTGTACTGCATGACCACATTCATGAGCTGCAACAGCTGCAGCGGCAGCATTACGCTGCGAATAAACAGATTCACTAAGGTTAACGGTTTTAGTAGCTGGGTTATAATGATCGGTTAATTGACCTTTAACAGATACTACCTGAACATCTCTAATGCCATTATCGGCTAACATTTTCTCGGCAATTTCTTTACCACTTAATCCATTTCGTAATTGAATTTTTGAGTATTTCTTAAATTTACTCTTCAACCGATTACTCACATACATACTCACTAAAAATATGATCCCTGCTAATAAATAGTACCCTCCCATGATAATAACAATTTTAAATTAATGAATTATACTATTGCAAAAAGTGTGCAAAAAATTAACCCTTGCAAAGTTTTAAAACTTTACAAGGGTTAATTATATGTCTTGATGAAAAATGAAATTCAATTTTTCATTCTATGAAATTCCAGTATTCACAGGAATTCTATCCTACTAAATTTACAATCTTTCCAGGTACAATAATCACCTTTTTAGGCGTCCGACCCTCTAAATAATGAAGAGTTTTCTCGTGTGACATTACGGCAGATTCAATTTCATCTTTACTTAAGTCTAAAGACAACTCTAAAGTAAATCGCATTTTTCCATTAAAAGAAACAGGATACACTTTCGTATTCTCTACCAAATGTTTTCCTTCAAAAACTGGAAATATAGCTTCAGAGATACTTTCTGTATTGCCTAATTTATTCCAAAGCTCTTCTGCAATATGAGGTGCATACGGAGAAAGTAAAATAACCAATGGTGATAGAACTTCTTTACTAGTACATTTTTGCGCAGTAAGTTCATTTATCGCAATCATAAAAGTAGACACCGAAGTATTAAAACTAAAATTCTCTATATCTTCTTCTACTTTCTTTATCGTTTTATGAAGTGTTTTTAAATTTTCTTTAGTCGCCCCTTCTTCGGCAACCACAAAACTTTCTTCTGCACCAGAGTGAAAGAGACGCCACATTTTCTTTAAAAAGGAATGCACTCCAGTAATACCTGCAGTGCTCCAAGGTTTTGCTTGCTCTAAAGGACCTAAAAACATCTCATACATACGTAAGGTATCTGCTCCATATTGCTCACAAATATCATCTGGGTTCACCACATTGTATTTGGATTTAGACATTTTTTCAACCTCTCGACCTACTTTATATGTTCCATCTTCTTCGGTAATAAATTCTGCATCATTAAATTCGGGGCGCCAATTTCTAAAGGCCTCGATATCTAATTCATTAGAAGCATTTACAAATGAGACATCTACATGTGAAGGATCTGTGTTTATTTTAATTTCAAAATCTTTAATATTCTTTACAACATCTTTAATTTTTTCACTTGTTAGGCTTTTGGCTGCTTGTGAAATAAATAATTCCTTTATTTTTTGTTGGTCTTTTAAAACAGACGTTGACAAAACAATTAATTTACTTATAAAATTTAATTTTAAAAAGCTATTGTCTTTTATCGATTTGCATTCAAAATCTCGAAGCTTGTATACAAAAGCACTCTCTCCCAAAATCATTCCTTGGTTGATCAATTTCTTAAAAGGCTCTTCAACACTTAAAAACCCTCTGTCTTTTAAGAATTTTACCCAAAAACGACTGTATAATAAATGCCCTGTAGCATGCTCACTACCTCCAATATATAGGTCTACATTTTCCCAATAGTCCATGGCTTCTTTAGATGCAAACTCTTCCTTATTTAAAGAATCCATATAGCGAAACATATACCAACTACTCCCTGCCCAACCTGGCATGGTGTTCATTTCTAAAGGAAATATGGTCTTATTATCTATTTTTTTATTGGAAACAATGGTATTGTTTTCTGTATCCCAAGCCCAAACATCGGCACGTCCCAAAGGCGGCTCTCCTGTTTCGGTAGGTAAATATTTTTCAACTTCTGGCAAACGAATAGGCAAATGTTTTGCATCTATCATTTGTGGTAAGCCGTCTTTATAATATACAGGAAAAGGTTCTCCCCAATAACGTTGTCTGGAGAAAACAGCATCTCGCAATCGATAATTGATTTCTTTAGCTCCTCGATGTTTCTTTTCTAATTTTTCAATTACTTTTTCTGTTGCTTCCACATAGGACAATCCACTAATAAAATCACTATCTGCAATTATGGTCCCTTCTTTAGTAGTATGTGCCTCTATGGTAACATCAACGCCTTCAAAAATATTTTTAATAGGAATATTAAAATGACTTGCAAAATCATGATCACGCTGATCCCCACAAGGTACCGCCATAACAGCGCCCGTTCCGTATCCTGCCAAAACATAATCGCCAATCCAAATCGGAATCAATTCTTTGGTTAATGGATGTTTTGCATAGGCTCCTGTAAAAACACCGGTAATGTTTTTTACATCTGCCATTCGTTCGCGTTCACTTTTCTTGGCAGAAGCGGTAATATATTCACCAACTTCTATGCGTTGTTCTATAGTTGTAATTTTATCTACCAACTCATGTTCTGGAGCTAGTGTTAAGAAAGTAACTCCAAAAATAGTATCTGGTCTAGTGGTAAATGTTTTAATAGCAATACCCTGAAACTCTTTATCTTCATTAAGCACTCTGAATTCTACCGAAGCTCCTACAGATTTCCCTATCCAATTTCGTTGTGTCTCTTTAATAGATTCACTCCAATCCAAGCCTTCTAGCCCTTGCAATAAACGCTCGGCAAATACCGAAATACGCATACTCCATTGGGTCATCTTCTTTTTAATCACTGGAAATCCACCTCTTTCTGAAACACCATTTACGATTTCATCATTCGCGAGTACTGTTCCCAATTGTGGACACCAGTTTACTTCCGTTTCTGCTAAATAAGTTAAACGGTAATTCAGCAACACTTTTTGTTTCTTTTCTTCAGAAAAACTATTCCACATTTCGGAAGAAAATTCAGGAATGGTTTTTCCACACTTTGCATTTAAACCTGCATTTCCTTCTTCTTCAAATATATCTATCAATTCTGAAATTGGAAAAGACTGCTCATGAACGTTACAATACCAAGATTCGAATAATTGTATAAAAATCCATTGGGTCCATCGGTAATAATCTGGATCTGAAGTTCGCACTTCTCGACTCCAATCGAATGAAAAACCAATTTTATCTAATTGCACTCTATATCGTGCTATATTTTCTTTGGTAGTTTTAGCAGGATGTTGCCCCGTTTGTATAGCATATTGCTCTGCAGGCAAACCAAAAGAATCGTAGCCTTGAGGGTGCAAAACATTAAAGCCTTTATGCCTTTTATATCTTGCATAAATATCACTGGCAATATAACCTAGTGGATGTCCTACGTGCAATCCTGCCCCTGAAGGGTAAGGAAACATATCTAGCACATAATATTTAGGTTTTTCGCTTTGGTTTTGGGCTTTAAATGTCTGATTTTCTGCCCAATATTTTTGCCATTTGGCTTCTATATCGTTAAAGTGATATTTACTCATGTCTTCATTTTCAGGAAAGGGCAAATTTAAGGGTATTGTACGAAAGACAAAAGTTTAAACGTTGTAATAATAATTGTATTTTTACATTTCCAAATTAATTATAAAGTATGGCCTCTTCTTTTGAGAAATACCAAAAACGAAGATTGATTTCTTCTTATTTTTCAGTAGTAATAAGTATTTCGTTGGTATTGTTTTTATTGGGATTACTGGGATTATTAGTGTTAAATTCTAAAAGAGTAGCCGATTATTTTAAAGAACAGATTTCTGTTACTATTTTCTTAAAAAACGACGCTAAAGAAATAGAAGTTACCCAACTTAAACAAAGTTTAGCTCTTGCAGAATATACTAAGTCTGCAGAATATATCTCTAAGGAACAAGCTGCAGAAGAACACAGTGTTACTATTGGTGAAAATTTTACGGATTATTTAGGATATAATCCGCTACAGAATAGCATCGATGTGCATTTAATTGCAGATTTTGTCACCCCAGAATTAATTGAAGAAATCACCACTGAAATAAACAATAAAGACTTTGTAGACGATGTGGTATACGACAAACCTTTAATTGCAAAACTCACAGAGAATGTAAAAAAGATTAGCTTTTGGGTGTTAATTGTAAGTAGCGTTTTTCTATTTATTGCTGTTTTATTAATTAATAGTTCTATTCGCCTATCCGTATATGCAAAACGATTTACCATTAAGACCATGCAAATGGTCGGTGCAACCAAAACTTTTATTAGACGCCCTTTTATTTGGAGAAGTGTACGATTAGGAATCATAGGTTCTATTATAGCTATGATGGGTATGGGGGTGGTTTTATATTACCTCAACATTAGCTTTGCCGAACTTAAACTAATAGAAGATAAAATAGTACTCATTGCTTTGTTTGGTTTTATATTTTTTATGGGAATTTTTATCACATGGATAAGTACTTTTATTGCGACGCAACGATTCTTGAATTTACAAACCGACGAATTGTATTATTAACGCTTCGTTAATCGACTGGCTCAGCACAACGCTTCGCTCAGCGACCAAATTATAAAAATAAAACTACTACCTTGCAGCCGTCTAAATTTTGACATTTTCAGTATAGAAAACATAGCATAAACAGAAATATACAAAACTGTTATTTTTATTGAATTAAATTATGGGAGAGAAAAAACGAAAAGAAGCAACTAAAACAAAAGGTCAATTTGTATTTCGTCGTAAGAATTATAAGTTTATGCTAATTGGTATTGGGTTTATCGTCTTAGGCTTTATTTTAATGGCCGGTGGTGGTAGTGATGATCCAAACGTTTTTAATCCCGAAATCTACAGTTGGAGACGTATTCGTTTAGCGCCCACTTTTATTCTTATTGGTTTTGCTATTGAAGTATATGCCATTTTATTAAATCCAAATCCTAAAAAATAAGAATGGATAGTTTAGACGCTATTATCCTTGGTGTTATTCAAGGATTTACCGAGTTTTTACCAGTTTCTTCCAGTGGACATTTAGAGTTAGGAAAAGCAATTTTAGGAGACAATTCTATTCCTGAAGACAGTATGCTATTTACCGTAGTATTACATTTTGCTACTGCATTAAGCACCATTGTTGTTTTCAGAAAAGATATCTGGGAACTATTTAGTGGCCTGCTTAAATTTAAATGGAATGAAGAAACTCAATTTTCAGTAAAAATTATTATTTCTATGATTCCTGCAGTAATCATAGGCTTGTTTTTTGAAGAACAGTTAGAATCCTTTTTTGGAGGAAACATTGCCTTTGTAGGCGCTATGCTACTAGTAACCGCCTTATTACTTTGGTTGGCAGACAGATCTAAAAACACTGGAAAGAAAGTATCTAATAAGAATGCATTTATTATAGGAATTTCACAAGCAATTGCCATGTTACCTGGAATCTCAAGAAGTGGTGCAACTATATCCACTTCCGTTCTATTAGGGAATGATAAAAGTAAAGCTGCACGTTTTTCATTTTTAATGGTAGTTCCATTAATTTTTGGAAAGATCGCTAAAGATTTAGTAGGCGGAGAGTTATTTTCTGAATCGATTAACTATACCTCTCTAAGCTTAGGTTTTATTTCAGCTTTTATTTGTGGATTAATTGCCTGCACTTGGATGATTAAATTAGTGCGACAAAGCAAACTTTCTTACTTTGCTATGTACTGTGTTGTGGTGGGATTAATTGCAATTGGATTTAGTTTTTATAATTAATTATGAATACGCTCGAAGATTATAAAGAAGGAAAAGTACTGCTTATTGACAAGCCCTTAAACTGGACTTCTTTTCAAGTAGTAAATAAAATTCGTTGGTTGATCAAGCAACAATTCGAGATTAAAAAAATAAAGGTTGGGCACGCAGGAACTTTAGACCCTTTGGCTACTGGATTACTCATTCTTTGTACAGGAAAATTCACTAAAAAGATTGAAACCTATCAAGCACAAATAAAGGAATACACTGGCACCATCACATTAGGTGCAACTACTCCCAGCTACGATTTAGAATCTGAAATAGATAATACTTTTGATGTTTCGAATATTACTTCGGAAGAAATACAGAAAGCAACACAACAATTCATTGGAGAAATACAACAACAACCTCCTGTTTTTTCAGCTTTAAAAAAGGACGGAAAACGTTTGTATGAATATGCTCGTGCTGGTGAACACGTCGAAGTCCCAAAGAGAACAATTCACATTTCAGAATTTGAAATCACTTACGAGGAACTGCCTAATGTTAATTTTAGAGTTGTTTGCAGCAAGGGGACTTATATACGTTCTTTGGCTCACGATTTTGGAAAAGCATTGAATAATGGCGCACATCTTTCGGCACTTCGAAGAACTAAAATTGGTGATTTTTCAGTGGAGGATGCTGTTGGGATTGAAGGTTTTGAAGAATCATTAAAACTATAAATTATTCTTTATTAAATAAATTCATTATTTTTAAAATATGAATTTCAACTATTCTTATAAAGCATTTTTAATTGCAAGCCTATTGGTTGGCAATCTAATTCTGTTAATGTATAGCGTTAAGCTATCAAAGGTAGAGGAAATTCAAGAGGAGGAATACAATTTAGAAATTGCTGCAGAAGATTTATTTCCAGAAGAAGAGTTAGCAACCCTCTCTTCAGAAAATGTAAAAGTAGAAACCCATAAAGTTTTTAATGAAGCTGAAAAATTTATTTCAGAAATTGAAAAGGAAAATGAAGAACTTTCAGAAAGTACCCAAGACAAATTGGAGGAAATGAATACTGCGATTGAAGGAGTAAATAATAATCAGGTTAGCTCCTTAAATTCAAAAAAAACTGCCAAAAAAAATAAGCAAACAAAAGAATTTTCCTCTGAAAAAGAAATTGAAGCAGAAGAATCCAATAACCCAAATAGTACCAACAGTTATCAATTAGTAAATCGTAAAGCAATGCACTTTCCTAATCCAGTATATATCTGCGACAGCTTTGGAAAGGTAGTCTTGCGAATAAAGGTGAACCATCTAGGAAAGGTTGTTCTAGCTACATTTAATAAAAATTCTTCGACGACAACTAACGAATGTTTAATAGATAGTGCTATTAAATACGCAAAAGAAACTCGATTTAATGCCGCTAGTAACAAGCCTATACAAATGGGAAGTATTACTTATATTTTTCCAGGGCAGCGATAATTTAAGCTATCATTCTCAACAAATCGCTTGCAATACTTTTTCCTTTATCCTTATTATACCAAACTTGAATGTCCTTTTTAAATTCTGGAGTTAGGATATCATTATTTTCTTTAAAATCTTTCGTCATAGACATCACTTTTGAGGGTGAAGGTCCCCAATCACTAATAACTTCTTTAGTTTCATTATCAAAAGCAATCAGTTTTGGAATCGATTTAGTCCCATTCGTTAAAAAGGCATTCATCAATTCTTCGTTTTCATCCCGATGTAAGACCTTTAAATCTATGTTCTTTGACAAGTCTGTTAATTTATTCATTACAGGCATAGCGTGAGCAGCATCCCCACACCAACTTTCAGTAAGTACTAACCAAGTAACATTGTTTTTATAGTTCTGGAATTTTTCTGAAACCTCTTCAGAAATCTTCGTGGTTTTATCCAAGCGTTTCATTCTCGAATTATTTAATAAGGTATATTGTGAAAGAGCTTCAGACTGATAAGGTCCAGAACTGGTTCCATTCTCTACATGCGCAGCAACTTTCGTTCTAAACTCATTATAACTAATTGCTTTACGGATACTATTATTCACTAAGGTATTTATCTCGATTTTTGTGTTGGTGTTTTTTTCCATAGGTACTAAGACGTACTAATTAAAAAAAACTTACTACTTTAGATTTTCTAATATTTTATTATGGAAAAACAACGATGTGCCTGGCCTGGAAAAGATCCTTTATACCTTACTTATCACGATGAAGAATGGGGTGTTCCCGTTTACGACGAAACAAAACTTTTTGAGTTTTTACTTTTGGAAACCTTTCAGGCAGGTTTAAGTTGGATTACTATTTTAAGAAAACGTGAAAATTTCAGAAAAGCCTTTGATGATTTTGATTATCATAAAATTGCAAATTATTCCGAAGATAAAATCGCAACACTTCTTCAAGATGCAGGAATTATACGTAATAAACTAAAGGTAAGATCGGCAGTTACCAATGCACAAGCCTTTATTAAAATTCAAAAGGAATTTGGAAGTTTTAAAAACTATATCTGGGCATTTGTAGATGGGAAACCTATACAAAACACATTTAAATCCATGTCCGATATGCCAGCCAATACCCCTTTAAGTGATACGATTAGCAAGGACTTAAAAAAACGTGGGTTTAAATTTGTAGGATCCACTGTTGTTTATGCTCATATGCAAGCTACTGGCATGGTAAATGACCATTTGGAGAGTTGCTTTAGATATAACGAGGTATCGCCTTAATCAATGATGAAGTCAGTTAGATAGATATTATCTTCTGTATAAAGTTTTAATGCTTTTAAAGATTGTTGGTATCGATATAAGTGTATTTTTTCTTGAGTCTCTACTTCCGAAAAAAGTTTTTCGAACCATTTTTTAGATTCTTCATAGTTGCTTCTAAAATAATAGGCATTTGCTAATTCTTTATAAATTAACACAGTACCATAGCCTTCGTTTACTACTTGGGTATAAACTTTTACTACATCAATATCCTTATTTACATCTATTTCTCCCTGAGATTGAGAATAGGTGGTCCATGATAAACAGACAATTAATAAAATTAAATATATTTTATTTACTTGCATTAGTAGGCTTATAAATTTAGGGTGCAAATATGTTAATTATTATTTATA
>JQIA01000787.1_pt1 | contig 16742 bp, 14 predicted proteins | sample 811431 | NCBI WGS metagenome assembly JQIA01 (sample SAMN02998118, study PRJNA258478) | marine sediment metagenome | biome: marine; feature: seafloor; material: sediment; isolation source: oil-polluted sediment collected from 3 locations (0.5 km, 0.7 km and 0.9 km)... | place: USA: Gulf of Mexico ...
CCGCTTAATAAAGCGGTCTTTTTTATTTTAAGCAATTATATTCTATTTGTTGCAATTCAAAAAAACAATTAATAATAAGTGTAATCTTAGTCAGTATATTTATTCTATCCTAAGCTCTTGTTTTGCTTTAAGTTATTTATATCTTAGTAGTACTTCTAAACTCGAAAACAATTATGAAATATTCTCCTAAGTTTTTCTATTGGTTGCCACGCACACTTTGTATACTTTCTATTCTTTACGTAAGTTCATTTGCCTTTGAAGCTTTTACAACAGAAGAAATTTTTATGGTTCAAATAGGTGAATTTATATTGCATATTATCCCTCCCCTAGTATTATTATTTTTGCTAATTGTAACATGGAAAAAAGAATTATTAGGAGGTGTTATATTTATGATACTGGGCTTAGGGTTTAGCCCCTATGTATTTAAAATGAATTACAACATAGATCATTCTTTATGGAGTAGTCTTGGAACAATTATGACCATAACTATTCCTCTTTTTATTGTAGGAGTGCTTTTTTTAGTGAGTTATTTTAAAAAGAAGAAAAAGACTGACTAATAATATTACCTGATTTTACAAGGTTTCCCTCTTGTTTTCAAAACATTAGCTGCTTAATAATAATTTCGTATCTTTAAAAGGATAACCATTAAACCCTATAAGAATGAGAGCTTTGTATTACTTGATGTTGCTAATTCCTTTTTTGGTAATATCCCAAACCAACAACCAATATGCCGTTATTGAAAATGGTATGATGACTGCCAATCCGAAATTTATTGATGAATTTGAATCTGGCGTAGCAAATCATAATAACAAATACCACACAGATGAGATGTATGGATCTCGTATTTATCAAATAAACAATGGCCCCGATTATGGAAAATATTTATGGGTAATGGGACCAATCCCATGGAGTGCTTTTGATGACAGACCACAACAAGAGGGACATGATGAAGATTGGAATAAAAACATAGAACCTTATACCATTGCAGGAGGGGTTCAAATATACTGGAGATTCTACCCAGAACTTTCTAACTTCCCAAAAGACTTTACTATAAACAACCTATTGGTTGACATGTACGACATCAAAAGATTTAAAAAATCTGAAGTTCTTGAATTGATGAAAAAGATTAAGAAAGTAATGACCGAAAAATATCCAGAAGATTCATATGGATTATATACAAATGAGTTTCCTAATTATCAAGATGGCAAAGATTTAGCCTTTGTTTCTTTTTACGAAAATTCAGGTTGGTTAAATCAAGATGGAGATTTTCCTGGAAATTATGAAGCAGTTCATGGGAAAGGAAGCTTTAAACTATTTTTAAGTGAATGGGAAAAACTAACTATCGGAAAACAAACTGAAATTTGGAGTTTTAGAGAAGACTTAAGTGGAATTAGTGGAGAAATTAAAGCATCTTCTAGAAGTTCCAATTAATATAAAAAACAATCCATTATAAAATCTAAAGAGAACTATCGTTTTCTTTAGATTTTTTTTTGCACAAAAACTCATACCATTATTTTAAAACATTATTTCAAATTGTCAAACGCTTAGATCTGATATCACACTAACAATTAATATTTTACATTTTATATGTATATTTATAAACAACTAATCCAATTAATATGTCACTAATTAAATCAACCAGAATAGAATCTATTGACCTATTACGAGGCGTCGTAATGGTAATCATGGCCCTAGACCACGTCCGTGATTATTTTCATTTAGGAGCAATTGTTGGAGATCCTACAGATTTAGAAACAACGACTCCTTTTTTATTCTTTACTCGCTTTATCACACATTATTGTGCACCTATTTTTGTATTTCTGGCGGGAACATCAGCAATGTTATATGGAAGCAATAAAACAAAAAACAATCTTTTTAAGTTTTTGTTTTCTAGAGGCTTATGGCTAATTTTTATAGAAGTGGTTTTAATGAATTTTTTGTGGTGGTTTGACATCTCTTATGGATTTATTAATCTACAGGTAATTTGGGCTATTGGTTTGTCTATGATTGCGCTTTCATTTATTATTTATCTCCCAAAAAAAATGATGTTAGTCCTTGGATTATTATTGGTTTTTGGACACAATCTTCTGGATGGTATTATTGCAGAAGGAAGTAGTTTTTCCTCTATCCTATGGTATATAGCGCATCAGCAAAAATTTCTTCAGATTAGTCCAGACCATATGATAGCCTTTTATTATCCTATCATTCCTTGGATTGGAGTCATTGTATTGGGTTATTGTTTTGGTAGTATCTACCAAAAAGGGTTTAGTTTAGAATTGAGGAAGAAGTGGCTTTTAGCTTTAGGTATTGGTTCAATTGCTTTGTTTTTTATTTTAAGAGGGATTAATATTTATGGTGATATGGTTCCTTGGTCTACTCAAAAAGATACTGTTTTTACAATTTTATCTTTTTTTAAAGTCACTAAATACCCACCATCACTATTGTTTCTATTAATTACACTAGGACCTGCCTTTTTGTTTTTATATGCGACAGAGAATATTAAAAATAGGATGTCTAATTTCTTTTTAGTTTTTGGAAGGGTTCCATTTTTTTACTATGTACTTCACGTATTTGTTATTCATTTAACTGCTTTGATCGTTCTTTTAATATTGGGTGAAAATTGGAGAGATATGATTTTTGACGCAACATCATTCACTACAAACAAAATGGCAAATTATGGTTATTCTCTTACGGTTGTTTATATCGTTTGGATCGCCATTGTTTTACTTCTTTACCCAATAAGTAAAAAATATATGATTTATAAAGCCAATAATAAGGACAAATGGTGGCTGAGCTATTTGTAAATTAAAAACAAGAAAGTTAAATTGATTAGCTATTTTAGTAAAAAATTGCAAGCAATTAAAATCACTTAATATAATGGATTCGTTTAGTATTGTGATGATCATTGCCATCATCCTTTTTGCAAGATTGGGAGTACGTTTAGTGTCCAAATATATTAAAATGAAAAAAGAAGATCAAAAAGATAAAGAGGATTAAAATATTTAAATTTCTTTATTAAAACACCTTCCCTTATAAAATACAAATTAAAAAACACTTATAATGAAACACCTTTTACTTATCATATGCTTAATTGCAGGTAGTATTACTACAAATGCTCAAACTGAAAAAGAAATAGTAGAATCTACAATTACTAAAAGTCAGATTGAGGGGCATATCTATTTTTTAGCAGACGATTTATTAAAAGGTCGGGCTACAGGATCTGCTGAAAATAAAATTGCTGCTTCCTATCTGGCAAATTCCTTTCGAGGTTATGGAGTATTGCCCAATCCTAAAACTGGAAATTATTATCAAGAGGTGAATTTGCAACAAACCAGCCCACCAATACAAAGTTCTATTTCTATAAATGAAACTGAAATCAAAAACTTTGCGATTTTAAAAGCGAATGAAATAAACTTTAATGGAGATGCAGTCTTTCTAGGGTTTGGATTAGAAGAGGATTATAAAGGAAAGAATGTTACTAATAAAGTCATTGTAATCAAAGCTGGAGATTCAGAAAATCAAGATGTAAGAACTGCATTTAGAGCAAGAAAAGAAAAAACAGAATTAGCTAAAAAAAATGGAGTGTTGGGTATTATTGAGTTGATAAATACCAATGAACAAACCTGGGGCTATATCGATCATAACTTTAATGGAGATCGTTTATCTGTTGAAAATAAAACAGATTCAGAAAAAGAAAAAAGTAGTTTTGTGTATACTTGGGTTCTAGATAAAAATGATAGTCTCGGCGATAAATTAACAACACAAAAAAGGATTTCTGTTACTTTAAATATGTCTTCAGAAATTATTACTACCGTGATCTCTCAAAATGTAATTGGAATTGTAGAGGGTACAGATCCTAAATTAAAAAATGAATACATTATTTACTCAGCGCATTACGACCATGTAGGTATTGGAACCGCAGACAAGGATGGAGACACTATTTATAACGGTGCTCGTGATAATGCTGTTGGAACGACTACAGTATTAAGTATGGCTAAAAATTTAGCTAAATATCCAACAAAACGATCTGCTCTTTTTATCTTATTTACTGGAGAAGAAAAGGGATTATTAGGAAGTGAATTTTATGTAGAAAACCCAGTATTACCTCTAGAACAGATGGTGTATTGTTTTAACAGTGACAATGGAGGCTATAATGACACTTCTCTTGTAACCATCATTGGACTTGATAGAACAACAGCATCTCAAAACATTAAAGACGCAGCAGTTACATTTGGTTTAACAGCTATAGATGACCCTGCTCCAGAGCAAGGACTTTTTGATAGAAGTGACAATGTACATTTCGCAAAAAAGGGTATCCCTGCTCCTACTTTTTCGATGGGTTTTACCTCGTTTGACGGAGAAGTTACAAAATACTACCACCAACCTGCTGATGAAGCAAACACCTTAGATTATGATTATTTATTAAAATTCTTTCAGGCCTATGTTCTTTCTGGAAGAAATATCGCCAACGATACTATGACTCCATTTTGGGTTACAGGTGATAAATATGAAGAAAACGGAATTGAGTTATATAAAATTAATAATGTAAAAAACTAAGCTCCGCCATTAGCAATTTTAATATCTATAAACACAGGAACCGCAGTTGCTATAGGTATCGCTTTGTGGTTAACTCTAAGGAAAAGAAAGACATAATAAACAAGAGAGCGTAGTTTTACATTCTATTTAGAACTTGAATCCCTATCAAACCAAAAACAGTTTAGTTAATAAATCAAAAAACCATCTTGTTAATTCAAGATGGTTTTTATTGGGGCAAAAAATACTCAAAACACATTTATATGTAAAGACAATTATTAAAACTTTACAAAACCAATTCTAATTTAATAGATAAATATGTTTTATTTGAGTAACCAACAATTTTTATTAAATATTATTTCCCTAGGTAGTTTTTGGTAAGCATATAAACAAATGTTTTAACTTACCAAAAACTGAAATTATAGGTATCTTTTTCATAGATTAATTCCCAGGTCAAATTTTTGTCAATGTTAACGTGTTATTGCCATTATTGCTATCAGCTTTAACGCGTTCAATTAATATATCTAATACACTCCAATTAGTGCTTAATTCGTTAAAAGCTGTGTTTCCAAAATCTAAAACGATATCTAAATCCCCTTCATTCCCTTCAATACTCCAAGTTCCATTAATAATATCAAAACCATAAACTGCTGTTACTGTGCCATTATCATTAAATGTAAGGTCGTAATAATAATAATCTAAGGTTTCATCTGTTCCATTATCAACATAGCTAGAAACATACCAAACACCATTTTGCAAAATCTCTTCTAAAAATAAATTATCTTCTTGACAAACAGTTGGAGTTCTTCCAAATGTTAAATAATGCATCCCTCCACACACACACTCTTTTTCTATTTCAATTGCATTAATATTAGCGTTTAATACATCCCAATTATGCCAAAGCAAATTAAAGGGCAGATCATGTCCATAATCTAATCCCACAAAAGGACCATTATTATTAATACCTACATGCCAAATTCCAGTGACAGTATTTGATCCATCTGATACTTCACTTGTTCCATCCTCATTAAAAGTAAACTCATATTCACAAAAATTGGAAGCTTTGTCTTCTTCATCATTAAAGTAATTCACAAACCAAGGTCCTGTAGTTAAATAACTTTTTATCAATGCTACTTGATCATCATCACAAGAAATTGGTTCTCTACCAAAACTCAATGAATTAGCTTCTTGTCCATCTAGTTCAAATTGTGTAGAATCTCCATTTAAGATATTCCAATCACTAATTAATTTTTCAAAAGGTATTTCGTTTGGAAAACTTAACATTAATTTTGTTTCAAAATCAAGAGTTATCATATTCCAGTTACCAACCATGAATTGTGTACTATCTTGAATCACATTAACTATTCCTCCTGAAGTAAAAGAAAACTCAAACTCACAAAAATTTGCCGTTTCATCTTCTCCGTCTATAAAGGAAGAAATATACCAAACGGATGAAGTTAAATAACCAACTAATTCTTCAATATTATCCGTTTCTTCTAAAACACAATTATCAATTAAATTTTCAATTTCTGTATTAGAAGATACCTCAATCAAAGAATCGTCTGTTAAAAGTACCGCAAAAGGATACTCTATCGTTAAAAAATCATTAGCACTTAAACTGGTAATAAAAAGGTATAACTCTTTATTATCATTAGCTACTCGAATATCATTGATTTCAGTTTCAGTATTATAAGTGAAAAACTGTAAAGGGTAAACAATTTCCACACAATCTATCCCATCATTCTCATCAGCATCACATTGATCGTAATAACTAATTAGTTCTTCATCGTTATTTAATAAAGTTTCAGAATAATCTGAAAAAAGTATCGTTATTGGATAAGAAATATCAATATCTTCTAAAGAGCTTCCAGTACTTACTATATAATCGATTATATTTATGTAGTTATTTTCACTCTCAACTATAAATTCAGTTTCATTTACTAAAACCGAAAAAGGAAATTTTATAGATATACAACTGTTTCCATCTATAAAATCATCATTATTCCCGTCGTTTATAGAAACCTTAAACAATAAACTTGTCAAATGAGAATCTACGTTAATCGTCTCCTCTTCTAGGGTATTGTCTTCAATTATTTCTGTTTCTTCTTTCTGACAAGAAGTAAACTGAACAATAACAATTAGCATTAGTAAAAAAGATAATCTTAAAAGATTCCTCATGAATTTATCCATAGTTTATATGTAAAACAGTTTTCTTTAAAAACACCCTACCATAATTAAAATAAAAAAACATAATCATTATATTTACGACCTTATATTTAAAATGAAATCCATCAAAACAGTTTGTAATGAAGATGTGTACTCAGAAGTTTATTCTGAATACTCAAAAAATATATGGAATTTTATTTTTTTTAAATGCGGTAATCAGGATGAAGCTGACGATTTAGTTCAAGAGGCTTTTATTAAGCTATGGAAAAACTGCACTAAAGTACCACCCGAAAATGCAAAATCATATTTATACAAAGTAGTAAACAATAATTTCTTAAATAAAGTTGCTCATAAAAAAGTAATCCTGAAACATCAAATTCAATTTCAGCATCATAACAATGAACAGAGCCCTCAATATATTTTGGAAGAAAATGAGTTTAAAGACAAACTCCAAAAAGCAATCAGTAATTTAACCGAAGGGCAGCGAACTGCATTTTTGTTAAACCGTATTGAAGGAAAAAAATATAGAGAGATTGCCGAAATTTTAGATTTATCTGTTAAAGCCGTGGAGAAACGAATGAGTTTAGCTTTAGCATCATTAAGAAAAGAAATTGATAATATATAAAAAACAGGTAGGGTAAATTATTAAACAACTGTTTTACAAGTGAAAGAAATAAAAATGAAGAACGATATCACCTATGATATTTTATTAGCTAAATGGCTAAATAATAACATTACACCTGAAGAGCTTGAGCAATTAAAGTCTTCTCCAGAGTATGTTACCTATATTAAAATTGCAGAAACCACCTCACAATTTGAAACTCCAACATTCAATAAAATAGAGAATTTTAATTCTATTACTAATAAAATTGTGGTGGAGAAAAACAAGAAGAGCGTTAAAAAGCTTAGCCCTTTTACTTCTTTCTTAAAAATTGCAGCTGTTTTTGCTATCCTTTTTGCTGGTTATGTTTTTATTAATTCGTTAGACACAACCATTGAAACTCAAATTGCCGAAAAAAAGACTTTCTTATTACCAGATGAATCTAAAGTAGTACTTAACGCTAATTCAACTATAGAGTTCAACAAAAACAACTGGAACAATAACCGTAGTCTCCACATTAATGGTGAGGCTTATTTTAATGTTTCTAAAGGCAATAAATTCAGTATTCAAACAAAAGAAGGCGTTGTAACTGTATTAGGAACTAAATTTAATGTATTTGCCAGAGAAAACAATTTACACGTTAAATGTTTTGAAGGACTTGTAAGCATAGCTTTTAACGACACATTAATAAAGCTACCTGCTGGCGAAAAATTAATTATTAAGGAACATGAAATAATAAATCATTCCTCCTTAAATAAAAAGACTCCAAGTTGGATAAATGGCGAAAGTAGTTTTGATAACGCCACATTGCTTGATGTCATTAAAGAACTAGAATTACAATACCCCATAAAAGTAACTTCAAATAATATTGATCTAAATAGAAGATATTCTGGAAGTTTTTTACATAAAAATCTTAATTTAGCATTGAGGTTAATTTGTGAACCATTAAACCTATCATTCGAGAATAATGAAAAGGGAAATGTTACTTTTTATGCTAAAAAACACCAATAGCTTATTATTATTTCTTTTCCTTTTTAGTTTCCAAACTATCTTTGGACAAATATCCCCTGAAAAAAAATCCCTTATAACAGTTTTAAAAAGTATTGAAGAAAAGTTTGATGTACGTTTTACTTATGAAACAGAAAAAATTCAGGAAATTAAGGTAGAGCTTCCACCTGAAAGAATAAGCCTGTCTGAAATTTTAGAATACTTAAATCAAAACACAACCTTTAATTACACAAAATTAGACAAACGCTTTATAACTGTAGTTCAAAAAAACACCAATGAATTTTATTGTGGAACTGTTATAAATACAGCAAACAATAACTTTCTAATTGGAGCTACAATTTCTACAACAAATCACTCATTTATTACCACAACAAATTCTGAAGGGAAATTTCACCTTCCTTTATCAATTAAAAATAAGAGAATAGTTATCAGCTATCTGGGTTTTGAAGATTTAATTTTTCAAATTACAGATTTACAAAAAGAAAATTGTATTCAATTTGTGATGCACCAAAAGGTTTCTGAACTAAAACAAGTTTTCATTTCTAACTATTTTACAAAAGGAATCGAAAAAAACTTTAATGGATCAACAACCATAAACACTAATAATTTTGGTTTACTACCTGGACAGGTAGACAATGATGTTTTACAAATAATTCAGGTGATTCCGGGTGTAGAAAGTGTTGCTGAAAAAGTTTCAAACATTAATATTAGAGGGGGTAATAATGATGAAAGCTTAATACTATGGGAAGATATAAAAATGTATCAAAACGGTCATTTTTTCGGACTGATTTCCGCTTTTGACCCCAGTTTAACGAATAATGTAATCGTATATAAAAATGGAACTCCAGCAAGATTTGGAGAAGGAGTATCTGGAGTTATAGATATGAAATCTAATAATAATATAACCGATTCTTTTACAGGAGGAGCTGGATTTAATTTAATAAGTTCTAATGTATATGTTAGTGCTCCAATTACAAAAAACTTAGGAATCCAATTTTCTGGAAGAAGATCATTAAACGACCTTATTGAAACTAATGTCTACACTTCCTATTCAGATAGAATTTTTCAAGATACTGAAATAAGGAATGATAATTATATAACAGAAAATTTTGAAATTACAGTGGATGAAGATTTTAACTTTTATGATTTCAGTACTAAACTCCTTTGGGATATTAGTAAACGTGATCACATTAGACTTAACTTTCTTACGATGAAAAACTCCTTAGACTTTACTGAAAAAATAGAAGAAACATCTATATCTAAAACGAGTACTCTGGACCAAAAAAATACGGTAGGAGGAATTTACTGGAATCGATATTGGACCTCAAAGATTAAAACTACTGCTTTTGTTTATGTGTCTTCGTACGATTTAATGTCATTAAATAAAGATATTTTAAGTGTACAGGAAATAAATCAAGAAAACGAAGTATTAGACACTGGAATAAAATTAGATGCAGATATTTATATTTCAGATAATTATACTGTTCAAACGGGTTATCATTTTTCAGAAGTTGGAATTTCAAATACCCAAGATGTAAATATCCCTCGTTTAAGAATTTTCGAAAAATATGTTTTACAATCTCATATTGTTTTTGGGAATTTGAAATATATAACAGCTAATAAAAAAACAAATATCAATGCAGGATTAAGAACAAACTATTATCCAAAATTCTCATCCTTTATTGTAGAGCCTAGGCTAAGTATACATCAAAAATTAGGCAACGGATTTGCAGCTGAGTTATTAGGCGAATTCAAAAACCAAACTACCAGCCAACGAATAGATTTTCAGAGTGATTTTTTAGGGGTAGAAAAAAGGCGATGGGTTCTAGCTAACGAGAATGATTTTCCAATTATAGAAAGCAAACAAATCTCTCTTGGCTTTATGTATAACAAGAATAGCTGGTTTATAGATTTAGAAGGTTTTTATAAAAATACGGAAGGAATCACAACTTCAACTCAAGGTTTTCAGAATCAATATCAGTTTATTAAATCAACAGGGAGCTATGATGTGAAGGGAGCAGAAATTACCATTAATAAAAAAACGCAACATTTTAGCACATGGTTAAGCTATACCTATACGAAAAATGATTATACTTTTGAAGACTTAAGTCCCACAGAATTTCCCAATAATATAGATGTAAGGAATTCTGTGAACCTTGCAGGAACCTATATTCATAACAAATTTAAAGTGTCACTCGGATTTATTTGGCATAGTGGAAAACCAAATACCATTCCGGTAGAAGGAAATGAAATCATCAATTTTGAAGGGAAAGATATTATTAATTTTGATGAACCAAATGCAGAACGTCTTCCAGATTATTTTAGATCTAATATTTCTGCTGAATATCGATGGAAAATTTCTAATGAAGTAGAAACAAAATTTAATATTGCCCTCTTAAATATTTTTAATAGAGAAAACATTTTGAACACTAGATATACTGTGGTTAATGATGATGATGGGGTTTCACAAGTAAACAGAATTAATGAAATATCATTAGGATTTACTCCCAATATATCATTTCAAATATTGTTTTAATTTGAAAATATCTTTGTTAATACTCCAACTACATTCTACTTGGAACTTGAATCCCTAACAAACCAAAAGCAGTTTTAATCACATCTGAAACTGCTTGTGAAAGTTGTATTCTAAAACTTTTCTCTTCCTCATTATCTGCACCTAAAATTGAAACGTTTTGATAAAAAGAATTAAACGATTTCACCAATTCATAGGTGTAGTTAGCAACTAATGCAGGACTGTACTGTGCTCCGGCCTGCTGGATGGTTTCAGGAAATAACTGCAATTGCTTTATCAATTCTTTTTCTTTTGGATGCATTTTGACAACAGTCAACGATTCTCCTTTTATTCCAAGAGAAGTAGCTTTTCGTAATATCGATTGAATACGAGCATAAGTATATTGTATAAACGGTCCAGTATTCCCCTGAAAATCTACACTTTCCTCTGGGTTAAAAAGAATACGTTTTTTTGGATCTACTTTTAAGATATAATATTTTAATGCTCCCAAACCAATGGTTTGATATAAGCTTTCTTTTTCCTCTTCAGAAAAATCATCAATTTTCCCTAATTCTTCGCTAATCTTTTTAGCGGTCTGTGACATATCGTAAATTAAATCATCTGCATCTACAACAGTACCTTCTCGAGATTTCATTTTCCCGGATGGTAAATCTACCATTCCGTAGCTTAGATGATACAAATGTTCTGCCCATTGGTACCCCAATTTTTTTAGAATTAAAAACAGTACTTTAAAATGGTATTCTTGTTCATTCCCCACGGTATAAATCATTCCGGTAATGTCTTGATAATCTTTTACACGCTGAATGGCGGTACCTATATCTTGTGTCATATACACCGATGTTCCATCACTTCGCAATACGATTTTCTCATCCAGCCCTTCATCGGTAAGATCGCACCAAACAGAGCCGTCTTCTTTTCTAAAAAAGACCCCTTTTGTTAAGCCTTCTTCAATATTATCTTTTCCTAATAAATAGGTATTACTTTCATAATTCAAAGTATCAAAATTTACCCCTAAAGAATCATAGGTTTTTTCGAAGCCCTTATATACCCAAGCATTCATTTTTTTCCAAAGTGCTAAGGTTTCTTCATCTCCAGCTTCCCATTTTAACAGCATTTGCTGGGCTTCTAATAAAGAGGGAGCTTTAACTTTAGCTTCTTTTTCAGAAAATCCTTCAGAAACAAGTTGTGCTATTTCCTCCTTATAAACCTGATTAAATTTTACATAATAATTCCCAACCAATTTATCGCCTTTCAGACCTGTGCTTTCTGGAGTTTCCCCATTTCCATATCGTTTCCATGCCAACATACTTTTACAAATATGAATCCCACGGTCATTGATAATCTGAGTTTTATAAGCTTTTTTACCAGAAGCTTTTATAATTTCTGCAACAGAATAACCCAATAAAATATTTCGAATATGTCCTAAGTGAAGTGGTTTATTAGTATTTGGCGAGGAGTATTCTACCATAATGGTTTCTTTATCTCCTGCTACTTTTCCAAATTCTGAAAAATCTTCAATACCATTAAAAAAGTTCAAAAAATAGGCATCACTCAACACCAAGTTCAAAAAGCCTTTTACCACATTAAATTTGGTAACTTCCTCTATATGTTCCACTAAATAATTACCAATAGCCCCTCCAATTTGCACTGGATTTCCTTTAACAACTCTCAACATCGGAAAAACCACTACGGTAATATCGCCTTCAAAATCTTTGCGAGTAGCTTGAAATTCTACCGTTTCTAAATCGGCGCTATACAATGTATGTATCGCTTGTTTTATTTGTTTTTCCAGTATTTCCTGAAGTGTCATTGGTTATATTTTAAGATTGCAAAGATAGGAGATTTTAGGTTTCTATTTTATAAGAAAATCAAGCTTTAAATTAACCTTTTAAAAACTATAAAGTAACTATTTGGTAATCTTCGAAATTCTATTCTAAGCTTAATTTGCAAAAAAAACAATGGAATTATTTTTATTTGCATTTGCCTCTTTATTTTCAATCATTAATCCTCTAGGCACCGTTCCTGTATTTGTAGGATTAACTAGTGAAGAAAGTGTAAAAGAACGAAATAGCACTGCTTTACTAACCACTATTAACATAGTCGTTATCCTCATTATCTCCTTTTTTGCAGGAACCTATATGCTTGGCTTTTTCGGAATTAGTTTAAACGCACTCCGAATTGCAGGAGGGTTAATTATTGCTACTTCTGGATTTGCTTTATTGAAAGGTGAGTTTTCGAAACATAAGGGTATGAAAAACAAAAGAGTGAGAAAAGATTTGAGCACTCGAGAAAAATTCTCCCTAACTCCTTTAGCCATTCCTATGCTAGCTGGACCTGGATCTATTTCTTTATTAATTACTTTTAGTCAAGAATATTCAATTGCACAAGATATTTTAATAATCGTTTCTGCTATTGTTCTAGTTGGAATTTGCACCTACTTTATTTTAAGAAGTTCATTTCTTATCACAAAGTTTTTAGGAGCTTCAGGTATCAATGCAATTTCCAGAATAGTTGGTTTTATAGTGATTGCAATTGGCGTAGAATATATTATCGGGGCAGTTTTAAATATTTTTAAAACTATTTCTATCTAAACTTTAGGCAAAAACACTTCTGCCATCATACATCGAGCACTTCCTCCTCCACAAGTTTCTATGGTGCTTAAATTGCTATGGATAATTGGGCTATGTTTTTCAATAATTGCAATTTGATGTGGGGTTAAACTTTGATAAGCTGCAGTACTCATCACCATATACTTTAGATCCTTGGCTCCTTTTACTTGTAGCATATTACCCGCAAACTGTTTCATTTGAGATTCTGAAATTTTTACAATTTCCTTCCCATCTTCTTTTAGGTTTTGAATGATCATTTTCTTTTCAGACTTACTATCGATAGAATTCAAACAAATAACAGCAATGTCTTCCCCTAGTGCCATTACTACATTGGTATGGTAAATGGGTAAACGTTCTCCATTTACAGTCTGTTTAGAAGAAAATATCACTGGGGTATATTCAAAATCTTCACAAAACTCGATGATTAAATCTTCGTCTGCTCGAGGTGATAACGCACAATAAGCTTTACGATTTATACGATCTAGCAACAAACATCCGGTACCTTCTAAAAAATAGCCTTCGTCTTCTGCAGTACTATAATCTATAAGTTGCTCTATCACAAATCCTTCTTCCTCCAAACGTATTAACAGATCTTCTCTACGCTCTCTACGTCTATTTTCTGCAAACATGGGATATAAAGCCACATCACCATTACTATGAAAACTTACCCAATTATTAGGGAAAACAGAATCTGGAGTATCCATTTCTATTTTATCATTTTCGACAATAACATTTACTCCAACAGCACGAAGTTTATCAACAAAAGCATCGAATTCGTTTTGAGCTCTTGCAGTGATCTCGGTATTGCTAAGATCCATTTTTTCCTGAAAATAATTATTTACAGCGGTTTGTTCATTCATCCGATACGCTACAGGACGAATCATTAAAAGTGTATTGGTTATTTGTTGCATCGATAAAATTAAAACACAAAAATAAACATTTTATAAGATGAAAAAGGGGCTTTTCCTTTTGACTTAGATTAAAAATAACTTTCGTTTAAAATTCACAAAGCCTATCAAAACCGAATTATATTAATATTAGAATACAATAGTATAAGAACGAAAGAGGCTTATACACAAGTAACCTTAACAATATTTAAAACAATAAAATTCCTACCTTTGGCAAAAAGAAACTTGTTCAAAGGGCATATTTTCCAAAATCATTTCAAGAACGACCTCTTATGAAAAACAAATTAATAAATTCTCTACTCTTATTGGTTCTTGGATTGATATTGATGAGTGCTACCATTGATTTGGATAACCTTTTTAATTATGCCGACCAAGATATTCCGGACTATATTTTCAAAGACAATACCGATGGCAATCCCATTAATGATAAAGTAGCTACCTTAGGTCGAGTTCTTTTCTACGACAAAAACCTTTCCAGCGATGGTACCATAGCATGTGCCAGTTGCCATCACCAAGCGCATGCTTTTGGCGATCCAAACGTTCAGAGCATTGGGGTTAATGGACTTACAGCCCGGCATTCCCCACGACTTGTAAATCCCAGATTTTCACGTGAGGTACATTTTTTTTGGGACGAACGGGCAGAAACACTGGAAGCTCAAACGACCATGCCCATACAAGACCACATAGAGATGGGGTATAGCGGCACCAATGGGGATCCCAATATAGACGATCTTATAAATCATTTAGAAGGCATAGAATATTACAACACCCTTTTTGGATTTGCATTTGGCGATACAGAAATCACAGAAAATCGTATGCAATTAGCTTTAGCTCAATTTATAAGAAGCATACAATCCTTCGATTCCAGGTTCGATGAAGGTTTTATACAAGTAAGCAACACAAGTGAACCATTTCCTGATTTCACAGACCAAGAGAATAGAGGAAAGCACTTATTCATAAACACTCCCAATGAGGGTGCTGGTTGTGCAGATTGTCATATTCCTCCCGAATTTTCCATTACCATTCATTCCCAAAATAATGGTGTAATCACCGTAGCTGGAATGCCTGGTGAAATAGATTTAACAATTACCCACCCACCATCCCTTAGAAATCTAGTAAATCCTGATGGCAACTTAAATGGTCCCTTAATGCATGATGGCAGTTTTACTAGTCTTTTAGAGGTGGTTAATCATTACAACCATATCCCTAACAACCCTGCTAATACCAATTTAGACACACGATTAATAGATACCAACGGTGAGCCACAACAGCTAAACCTAACTGAAGATCAAAAACAAGACCTTATTGCATTTTTAAAAACACTTAGCGGTACAGATATCTATACGAATGAAAAATGGTCAGACCCTTTCGATCCAGACGGATCTATAGAAATAATAGGGGGCACTTTGGGTATTTCTGAAGAGAGTCTGAACCCTTTCATCTCCATTTCCCCAAACCCCGTAATTCATCTTGCAACGATTGAAACCAACCTTGGCCAATTCAAAATATGGGTTTACGACAATACTGGAAAGTTGTTGTTCCAAAGGGAAGCCAATACACAAACAAAATTAGATTTTAGTAGCATAGCTACCGGATTATATTTTGTAAAAATAACTACAGAAAGCGGCTTGCAAATTAACAAACGTATAGTGAAGAAGTGAAAAAAGATCATATCCATTTAAGAACCCAAATAATAGACTATTCTAAATGTTACAAAATACCTTGATCCAATTATTTACAAGAGACCTTTCCAAACTAAAAACAGAATTAGAAGGGTATAACCTCGAGGAAAACATGTGGCTTTTAGAAGACACAATTAACAATACAGCTGGGAATCTAGCCTTACACATTATTGGCAATTTAAATGCTTTTGTGGGTGCTGAACTTGGCAACACCCGTTATATACGACAACGAGATTTAGAATTTTCCTTAAACAATGTTCCCAGAGAAGATTTAATAAAACAAATAGATGCTACCATCACGATGGTTAAAGAAACGATATCTAAATTAAGTGCTGAGGATTTACAGAAAGAATACCCCTTAGTTATATTTAAAAATACCCCAATGCAAACGGAGTTTTTTTTAGTGCATTTAACCACACATTTGGCCTATCATCTTGGGCAAATAAATTACCATAGGCGGTTGTTGGATCGTTAAATATTATTAGACTAAATTCTTAGTTACTTCATCCAAAACCTCAAAAGCGGTTTCTGCCATTTTATTGCCTTTAAAATCTAAAAGAGGATTCACCTCTACAAATTCTATGGCTGCTACTTTATTAGAAGCGGTAATTTGATTGATAATTTCAATAATTTCATATTGGTCAAAACCCTTGGCAACTGGGGTTCCTGTTCCGTAGGAGATTAAGTCGCAATCCATACTGT
>JQIA01000788.1_pt1 | contig 16741 bp, 13 predicted proteins | sample 811431 | NCBI WGS metagenome assembly JQIA01 (sample SAMN02998118, study PRJNA258478) | marine sediment metagenome | biome: marine; feature: seafloor; material: sediment; isolation source: oil-polluted sediment collected from 3 locations (0.5 km, 0.7 km and 0.9 km)... | place: USA: Gulf of Mexico ...
GTACCTACTCCATCATCTCTAGAGGAGGCTACGCTATCTCCTGAAGTGGAAACATCTCTAGAGTATGAAAGGTTGTTGTTACCCATCGTATCTACGGCTACTAAACCTGTAGTTTCATCCAATTTCCAGTACCACGTAGGGATGTCTTCTAGGATAGATTCGGTTAATCCCGGAGGTACTCCTGACTCTATGTTGTTCTGTAACACATCATATGTAACTCCTACTCCGTGACCGTAAGGTGTATTTCTAGAGATGTAGTTTACCTGTCCCCTAGTGAAATTTCTGCTCCTATTGACCCTTCCATGTATAGCCTGGGCCTGGTAAGCGTTAGAAGTACTAGTTTCATAGACGTTTTGTATAGCCACTGTACCCGTAGGATATGATGCATCAGGGCGCAAAGGATCTGACACCTCGCTCAAATGAATTCTTATCTTAGAGTCCACTCCCCCATCATTGACCATGAACATGAGATTCATCTCGTTGTATCCAGGGCAGTTGGTGTTGCCTTCCCATGTACTGGGTATAACTTCGTATCCAGTTGAGAAAGTAGATCCAGGCTCTATGGTGTCATCCTGTTCTCCTTCCCAGACTAGGAGTCCAGTTGGGGAAAGTATTACTTCGGTGTTTATGGTATCTTCTATAGTTATTATGTAAGAACCTGCATCTGCCCTCTTAACCCAATTGGTTGCAGCACTTTCATATATATTGTTACTTGAGTCGACAGCTAGTCTTTTTGGCTGATTTCCAGTTAGAGACAAGTACAAGTGAGGTTGAATGGATAAGTCCTTTTCGACAGGTGCATCCATATTATCCACTAAGGTCCAGGACTCCACAACGTTAAGAGATCCCGATATATTACCGCCTATAGCTCCACTTGCATTTTGGCTTCCAGTATAATATATACCCGTTCCTATATAGCTCAGACATCCCTGGTATAACCCCTGTATTCTTTCTGCTTTATGTCCAGTTACAACAGTCCAAACAGTCTTAGAAAATACCAGTGGAGTTGTAACCGCACCACCTGATAAGGTTGCAGATCCATCTCCATACCCACCATTTTCTTGGTTGCCTGCCCCAATGACTATCATGTCAGCGGGTGTCCCATCTGACTTAGCTTTTCTAGCTATGTACATTATTTCTTCGCCACCGTACAGGTACTGCAACCCTATGTCAGCAGCTTCGTAGGTTACATCTGTCCATAACTCTACAAACACTGTAGCAAGAGACGTTCCTGCTACTGTGTTATTTATGTACCCGTCCCATGAATTAGCATGTCCTAAAAATCCTGCACCCCAAACTGATCCATCAGCCCTTATTATCATTGCAGTGTTAGTACCGTTTTCACATATTTTGACAACATCGGTTAGTGTACCGGATATAGTAGTTGCATTGACTGTACCAAAACTACAAGCTACTAACGTTTCGGTAGAAGCTGAGTTGGCGGTACCATGGTACGCTGAGTGAACCGAATTACTGGCTGCAAACAATCTACCGTCTTCTAGTAATACGAACATTCCGTCGAATCCATTACTATCAAAAGATACGAATTGCTTAACAGGACTACCTAAAGCGGTTATTACCGAATCTGTCTGTATGCCAAAATTAGAATTTCCTGCCAGAGGATATCTGAGACTTGCGGCAGCATTACCGTCTTGGCTCCATATAATAACGCCATCGACTCTCTGAGCTACTAACCATTCTGAGGTGTAACCTATAGCCGTAAACCTGTCACCTAGTACGCAAGCAGCTCCTGTAGTGTAGCTAAAAGTTTGCAAGCTTCTTGTTGGGTAGGTTACTGGTAGGTCAATTTGAGTAACATCAGTTACATCTAATGGTCCTTCGGATACTCTTACTTGTAAAGAATACCCAGGAACTAGACTTTCTGCGTCAAACGTCACATTATAAGTTGTATTAGGCTCTACTCGTACGGTGTTGTATACGGCGTGATCTACACTATTAGAGCTAGTGTTCATCTCTATGTAAGAAATGCCGTCAGGGGACGAAATAGGAGCGTCTGCAGCACTTGTGGTAAACCATCCTTCAGTACCAGAAGTAAATGTTCCATTATGGAGTAAATTTCCATCTCCACCAGAATCTATTTCCGTAGCTTGGTTGATTTTACTCTCTACCCAGTAAGCTGTCTTTCCGGTAGTGTTGTACCGCATGAACGAAGGACACCCTCTGTCATGTTTGGCATCGTCTCTTCTAAAAGTATTGATGTCTGGAACAAGCAAATTCTCACACATGTCTACATTAGCAGAGAAATCTATTTCAGTATCTATTAAATCTAGTATCTCTTCATCAAGTGGTACTTCCCAGATATATATAGGGAAAGTATAGCTAGGCTTGACATCTTGGACTACATCTTGGATGTTATCGAATATACTAAGGTTAGATACCCCTTCTGTTTTAAGCTTAACTAAAAAAGTATGAGTCTTAAGATACTCTGACATTAGCCATTCAGTATTTGATCCTAAAACTGCTACGGTTCTTCCGCTAGCATCAGGTGCATCTGGCAATACTTCCGGAGGAATTGCTAGATCTATCCACCAATTATCAGTCTCAACCCAATCTGTTACTTCAATCCAAGATGCAATCTCTTTACCTTGAGTAAGGAAGTCGCCCTCTATAACGTCAGGCTTTAAGCCAAACGGAATGAAATATGCGTTGTTGTTAGTGGCTACTACCCAGTTTCCTGTCTCAGGATGCTGCTCTAGGTAAGTCACTTCTTCAGTTTCTCTAGCTATAGGAACGCCCATAACTAAGTTCAATCCACGTTCCATTTCTTTTATATCAGGACCGTGGGAATAAAGGTAATATAGTCCTTGAACGTATCTCTTATAGACAGTAGTTAGGTTTTGTGGATCTATGTTGAGAAGTTTTCCATAATGGCTATGAATAAGTTCTTCATCTACGGCTACGTCAGTTAACCATAGTGCCCACTGAGTAACGCCATTGCCTGTGTCTCTAGCAGGAAATACGAAATCTGAAATACCTTTACTAAATCGTATAGTATTTGTAACCGGGTCTATGAAGAAGTGAACGTCGTTTTCCAATATCTCAGTAGGAAGTAGTGGTCTATTGGATATGAACGAACTACTTACTATCTTCTCAGGAAGCTTATACTCGTTTAAGTTGCCAGTAGCCATAGAGCTATCTAGTAAAACTAACTTTATTTGAGAATTGCTAGTTTCCTGTATATCACTAAGGCTTATAGTACTAGTTAGCTGTAAGAACTTACTGTAGGCCTCGGACATTTGAAACGTAGTAGCTTCAACTGTTTGTTGTATCATTTCTGGATCTTCAAATATGAAAGTCCAGAAATCAGAGATGCCATATAAGTACGTGAGATTTCTTTCCCCACCTACTAAATTGAGTCCCTTGTCTGATTGTAACGATTTTGACATTATACGTTTCCGACTGTTAGAGTATTGAGTTCAAATCTAAAAGTTTCACCTTCAGGTGCTAATGTATCTAATATAGTACCGTCTAGAGTAGTACCGTTTCTTCTATGTAAAGTATAGTCTATTGTTATAGGTAAAGATACTGAGGTAATTGAAGTAAACGAATACAAGTTATTAACTAAATTAGCCATAACGAATTCCTCTCCAGGCTTAAGGTTCCTCATGTAGGACTCTATAATTGGAGTAACTTCCACTAAATCTATTTCAGTAGTTTCATGGGTGTTAAGAGTCATATCGATTAGGTACACCGACATTGCCTTAGCTAGCATGTCAGCACAAGTGACTCTGTTTTCTGTATCATCTATATAAGTTTGTATACTATCGATGCTTTGGAATTTCTTTACATCTATTGATATAGTTTTATCAGAGTTCCCGCCACCAAAATTTAATACCCATTCCTGCTTATTGCTAAATCCTAGATCTTGATCGTAGTCTATAAGAGACCCGTCTTCCTCATACCCTGTCCTGCTTGTTATGGAAGGAGTTGCAGATGTTATTATAGAAGTTGCAACATTAGAACTTTCAGTACCGGTCCCTATGCCTCCGCTAGTTATAACTTCTACTGTAGTACCATTGGTAATGGTCAATGGCCCAGTGGTAGTAATCCACCATTTAGATAAGGAGTTATCGTACCGTCTTAGTGTTCCTATAGCTGCTCCTGCGTTGTACACAGTTAAGCCTACATCAGAGGGTACGGTCAAAGGATCTCCTGTAAACAGGACTTCCCATATTTCATCTGTACCAGTTGAAGCATCGATAACATCTATGGTTAGGTATGAACCCGTCACTGAAAGCTTTCCAGTACTATCCGTTAGTAGTAGTTCTTCATCTTTAACGATAGGTACTGCACAGTATATATCTGTTTTCCCTCCAAAATGGGGGGCATTAGTACTAGCATCTGGTAAAGTTATTTCTTTCTGGTCTCTTACCATCTCATCATGCCCGAACCCTACCGATATGATCTGGAACACATCGGGAAAGTTAGCTTGTAATCTACTGGCTATGGATGGATTATTTATTAGGTTTCTAGTAGAGATGGCAGTGTACGCTCTAGCAATAAACTCAGAGTTGGTTTCCCTAGGAGAAGAAGACTGCTTTAAGTAAGATATTTCTCCACGCAAGAAGTAAGGGTCGAAGTTAGTGAAGAACAGTAAGCTTCCTTCCGTCAGATTAAATTCTGTACCTTCTCCAACTGACTGCAGTAGAACGTCTACGTAGTACTCGCTAGAATCGCTATCAAAAGATACACTGCTGCTAGGGAAAGTGTAAGTTTGAACTGGAACGTACTTAAGAGAGTCGTCCGGAGAGAACTCAGCTACCGTAGGTATAGTAATACTTTTTTGTCTAGAGAAGAACAAACGAGCAGACACAACTGCTTGTGTACCTATGTTCCTATCTATGAATAGGTTAGACATCAAGTTGTCTACTATTTCTTCAGAGGAATCATCTGTGACTCCTGAAATAGTGTTATTCTCAAAGTGGTATTCTATACCTTTATTAACTAATGCAACCATGGTTGCAGAAGGTCGAATAACCAGATCTCTCAATGCAGTACCTTCTCTTAGATCCAAATCAGGGTATTGAGATTGCAGGTATTGCTGAGTGAATAACTCTGCTTCAGTTATGTCATCCGATGTTAATTGTATGTTTGGTAATATGGTGAATAGATTAGCCATCTGATAGTCCTAAATCTAGTTGGGGAAAGGGTATAGCTACTCTAGCAGTTTCACCACTTCTTGTAATTATTTGTATAGACACAGTAATAGAATCACTCACTCCGTCTACTCCTATTAATCGTATCGATGCTACTTGAGAAGACAAGTCATCGTTTATGCTATTGAAATTAGCTTTTGTTTGTTGCTCTGCATCAAGGACGTGGCCATGTATTGTACTGGCCAAGCTATCTAGGTCACCGTCTCGATTAGAGTTCACAATGTAATTAGTAAATTCTGTACCGAAATTAGGCTTTACTGGATCAGACCCTTTCGTAGTTAAGAATGAATATAAGAATGCTTGTGCAATTTTCTGAACTCCAGTAGTTTTTCTAGGAGTGTTAGTTATATCAAAGCCTAACCCCCCTTCTGGAAAACCCGAAGGGAAGGAGACTATTAATAAGTCGTATGACCCATCGTCTTCTAAGTTAGTAACTGTTCCTACTCTAGAATTAGTAACCATTAGCTATTGCCCTGTACTTTCATTTGTCCAAGCAAATACTTTATCTTCTGTATTTTTTCTTGGGTTAAATAGTCCTTTTCCCTATTGAAATACCCAGTAGCATTATCATAATAGTCTCTCTTTGAAAAGCTACGTATGTAGTACTCTCTTACAGTAGCTTCTATTCTATGTATTTCATCTATTGCATAACCTGCCGGGAAACTAGGATTAGACAGTTGTTCATTATGAACATAAGATTCTATATCTGCATAGTCTAAGTCTGGTACGAAGTCCTTGAACATAGGTGGTACAGAGCTAGGGTCTTTAGCAAATTCCTCTAACCCCACTAATACTTCTGACAACGTAGTAAAGTTAGATTCTACATTGTCAGTTACCGAGTTAGCCACTAGTACTCACCGAAATCTTGTTGCAATCCTTGTATCTTTGTCCTAAGCTTCTTTTTCATGTAGTTAAGCTTATTGACATTAACTTTTAGCTTTTTAGCCAGTTGAGGAGAAGACACTTTCTTGACGTTGCTAAGTATTATAGACTCTTCAGGAGTCAGATTGTCTTGTATATAGTTAAACCTCATCTTATCACTATTGAACACTTTATGTTCAGTAGCTCTGTCAGTGCCAGACTCATATAGATCATCATACAGAGATCCTCTATACTTAGTAACTTGAGCAGGTTTCCACCCTAGCTTACTTGCAATTTCTTTATCCGTAGGCTCTCTACTCAGTACCTCTTCCAAGGAAGTAACGGCTCTGTTGTAGTCGCCATACTGTCTTTGTAAGTTTTCAGGAAGCCTAACAGCATTCTGATACTGGTAATTCATTCTGCGTACTTTCTGCAAGTACTTATATAGGTAAGTGGACAATGCTGCTCCCTTACTAGGGTCATAAGTCTTTATAGCATGTACTGTCCACTTCTTGGCCTCGGCTGTCAATGCGTCTACAGGCAATGTACCAGATTGTCTCCTAACTTCTTTGTATATGAGAGGGCTTAGTTGCTTAACTAGGGCTCCCATATCTTTCTTAGACTTAGTCTCTTTCCATTTATCGTAGAGAACTGCGTCTTTACTTCTGTAATCTATTGGTTCATCCATTATCTAGTGCCTATAGTATGGGCCAGAGGGCCGTTGACCTTAAGGCTGTAATCAACCAAGAAAGTCTGTAATTTTTTACTAAACTTTTGACGAACGAAACAAGTCCTGGCATCAGAGTTGTCAGACAACAGGGCATTGTAAGTTGTAGGTATAGTCTTTATGTATCTAGCAGATACTGAATCTTCGTTTATAGTAGCCATAGTACCCTATTTTAGTTGGAAGAGATTATCTGTTCGGGCTTACTACTTCTAAGAAATTCTTAGAATTCTCTGTGGTAATTTTTTCAGTAGGAGAGTTGCCAGAACCTGCATCCGCTACTATAGCAAAGGATTGCTCATCATCATAGTCCAAATATGGACTTTGACCTGGTTCCAGGCTATCTACTTTACTAGATGGTATGCCTACGGTATCCTTAGTAGACGAAGGAGAGTAATCTGTTTCCTCTATATCTACGAAAGTTACTCCGAAAGTATCTTCGTAGTCCTGCATTGATTCAATAGGGCGCTTAACTAGAGTCAGTGAACCTTTTACTGAGAGATTTGGATTACCTTCCATGCCGTCTGCACCTAATACTGATTCGAATCCCTTATCGTAGTCGGTGAAATGCCCGTTGTCTGCGCCTTTTTCTATCGCATTGGGTCTGCCAGTAGAATAATCGTGTATATTTTCCAGAGGAGCACAGCCTACTTTTAGCGCACTGTAGTAGAACGCATTGGCTTTTTCAATGCCAGCTTCGTTATCTATTATACTGTTTCTAGTGTCCAGTCCTAGCTGAGTTGTAAGCCATGGGGATACCGATGGTAGGTAGTAAGAATACATTTCTTCAAACGTCATTACGTTAGACATTTGATATGAAGTGTTTATAGACCTATCGGTTATTGTATGAGAGACAGACTCGCATATACTATGGTAGCTAGGAGATGATTCGTCTGGGCCCAACACGTCCATAGGGTAACCTACTACGGCGTATGGGTTGAACACGCCACTAACTCCTCCAGATCTCATACCACTAGATCTTTGTGCGTACACCTGGTCCACCCCAGCTATTAACAATCGTTGATAAGGATTAAGGTTTGATTTATCACTCCAAGGTATTAGGCGATCAGGATACCCTGGTCCGTATTGATCTTGAAAGGTATCTACAATAGTAGGAGCTTGATCCGTACGAGTTTCCGACAAAGGAGTTATATCATTGTGACTGTTAGCACCGTAGTGCAAGTACTGCATCCACGCAGGTACTCCAATTGAAACAGGATTTAGACCTCTGCCCCACTCGTACCTACCTACTTTGTCTCTACTAGAAATAGTAGTACTGCTAAGGTCACCAGTACTACCGGCTATAGCCTCTCTAACTGATTGTGGGCCTCTATACCTTAGTGCCATACTATCCGTACTCTGAATTCTATGTACGCAAACCACTCGTGTAGGTGCACCCCAGGTGTTTTCAGTAACCTGTATGGAATCATGCATGTTATGTGTAATGACATTACATTTGGGAGAGTAATAAAAATCAGTATAGGGTTTGAATAACACTTCTACTGCCGGTAGTCCATCAGTGGTCGCAACGGGACTACCAAGAGTTAATACCTCATATTGCAACGTAGCCGCTATATTCGTCAGCATGCTTGGAACGTTTCCTTGCTCACCTGAAAATCCTGCACCCATTTGCATAAGTGTAGTACCTATGTGGGTTCCTACGGCATCCCCTATAGACTCCCTCAGTGAAGGTGGTATTAGGTACTCTTTCTTAGATAAGTAGTCAGGAGTGAGGGTTTTACTATTCTCTTCTTCTTCAGTGTTCAATGCTTCGTCTACTTCTGGTAAACTGCCCCTAGTGCTATCCACCACTGATTCCAGAGAGTGATGACCAGATAGTCTTTGAAAGAACTGAATACCCTCTTCCATTAGCGGTATGTACATATCTGTCATAGTTTCAGGATCAAGGCTCTTGACTAAATACACGTCTCTCTTAACTTGATTCCAATAATTAACTAGGACACCTGGCATCCCCTGCAACCTGGTAAAATACGCTTCGTTGTTGTCTCCTTTCAAAACAGAAAGTAGAGATTTGGTGTTCTCTGTGTCCGTTACTTCTGGACTTATAGGGGCAGTATCCTTATCAATGCCCTTTAGAGATTGTATAAGAGTAAATCTAGAGTTTGTACTTGCAGCCTTGGCCACTGTATCTATGTCAGTTAGAGATTCCACCCCTCTACCGGTATACGCAAAAGTAATCCCGTCCATTACTGTGTTCTTATGGAGGCAACTAAAGGACATACTAGCAGATGCGCCTAGACCCCTAGACCTGTTGTACCCAGTGCTAGCTATTATTCCAGTGAATAGTAATTGGTAGTCTGAATGCTTAGGGTCTCCGGAAGATCTATCAAAGTCTAGATCCAAGAAAAAAACGTGGACCTTAGGCATGTAGTACCTTCCTATGTCGTTAAGACCTGGAAGAGGAGGTAAGGTCAATGTTGCTCTAGGCAACGAGCCTCTAGTATTATGTACAGTGACTTCTACAAAGGGTACTTGTATACCCTCTATATAAACTTTTACATCTATTCTCTGTTCAGCTGAATTAGGCTTGGCCATTCTCTACTACCCTTTAATATTTATATATACTATTGTACGCTAATTAGTGACTGAATATAACTATCTTTGTGTATTCTCCACGTATAGCCCACGTAAGATAGTAATTTTGCCTTCTTACCTACAGAGTATAGTTCTTTGAGTAGTTTTCGTTCAGGTCTGAGGTATCCGTCCATAACGCTAAGGTGAGGGGTAAGAGAGTCCCTACGTATGACCCATATGTGGTGGAATGCCATCCACGGAGTCATAGATCCGGGAGCTTCGACCATATCTACTATACTCATATCTGGTTCAAGGACTTCTCCGGATTCAAGAAGTTTATTTTCAAGGGTACCTACTGCGTCATATGATGGATTATTTTCCAAGAATTTAAAACATTCCTCGAATGCCCCTGGTAGGGCGTAATCATCATCATCGACGAAACTGACGTACTCGGCATCTCCAAGCTTGAATCCTATCTGTCGGTTTTCTGCTATAGACCTACTGCCTTCCAGTATGTGGTGAACTTTACATAGGTGACTAGGGATAGATCTTATAGCCTTGCTCACCCATTCTTGATTAGCGTTAGGCCTTTCTATTACATGCACATCAATCATGTATGGGCTAAGCGTTAAGAAGAACGCACCTTATTCTTATAGCATCATAGAGCCCGAAGTTTCCAACTTGGAGAAGTGCTATATCGAATGTAGTAAATGTTAGTGGTACAGTTACTTCGTACGGCCCCCCTCCTGGGATATTATCTATAACTCCAGAATCTCCTATGAATCCGCCATTTGTATCTTCGACCCTAAATACTGTACCTAGGTCTTCGCTCTGAAGGACCTCATAGGTTATAGTTACAGAGGAAGGCCTAGCACCTGACGCCCAAGATTCTGCGTTAAGTACGCCGAAGAACCCCCCTGCAGGAGATTCCCAGAAACCATCTACGAAAGTAAAGTTGCTCCCGGAAGTCCAAGTAACACATGTAGGAACTACAGGGACTGCCGCTACTTCTTTAGCAGTGCTGGCATATACTCCATAGAGCCATAATATGAACAGAGCACGTTCTACCTTATCCGCTATTGTATATGAGTAGGATATGTAATCCGCCGGTATAGCCTTATAAGTTTCAACATGCTGGTTAACTAATTCCAGATGAGTATCATGTATTATGAAGTCTAATACTCCCTTCCTAACTGGCAAAGGCTCAGTCGGCAAAGGACGTATTCCTACTAAGCTACCTGAATAGCTATTTCCTAAGTACGCGAAAAAGGAATCAGTAGAATCCGGGGTTATGACTTGAGTACTATTTATGGCAGGGGTACCGGTGTTGTAAGATGCGTCAAAACAGCTTTGGCATATTCCTCCACTTGTGACGCACGTAGGTAAAGTTCGTATAGACACGGTAGTTTGGGGTAACGATTTAAGTACCAGCAACCTAGCAGAATCTATTATTGCATCTCCGTTTAGTAGCTCAGTCTTTCCAACTAAGTTATCATTTATAGGCTGTATATTCCCAAGCTGGGTACCACAGTCTGCCTCTACAACTTTAACCCTAGGCGTTAGTAAGTGCCTAGCAAAATTATATATAGTTGTATTAGCGTCTGGTACATTGCCTAAGAGACCTGACAACAATAAAAAATTTCCGTAATTCCTAGACATTATAGGCTAGCTCCTTCATCATCTTCTACTACGTTGGACCCTAGAGTTGCAGTGGCATCGCTGTCTCCCCCTAGTGTTCCAGAATTTAATCCAGTTCGGATCTCTCTCTGAGAAAGTATAGCCGCAGTCTCTGCAGCAGGTTTGGATCCACTAAGTATAGCTTCTGTGCCGTTGTATATTCCACTTTTTAGAAATCTAGATATTTGATTCGCCATACTCTCCGGAGTACTAGCAATTATTCCTTTTGCAGCGTTAACTAGATTTGCAGTGTTATTAAAGTTCTCTACTAGTGCCATAGGGACATTCAATATATCTTGTAGGCCCTTCTCTGTGGTACGTACCACCGACAAGGCTAAGTTAGTTACGTCTCGTACTGCGCCTAGCACCTGATTCAAGGGATCTAGAGTCTGACCTAGACTGGATGCATACTTATTTAAAGACTCTGCTATGTTACTTTCTAACGTTGAAACGTATTCCTCAAGACCAGAAGTAGATAGTATAGATCCACTAGTATAAGTTCCTTCAGGAACTAACGAGGCCGCAGCATCTGCGTTGGCATTGAACCCTTCTTCTTTTTTCTTGGCCTCTATCTCATCCCTTGTTAAGGTAGGATCTGTGACCTCATCTAGGTTTTTTATAGGAAACGATTCGTTGTTGTACTCTGAGTACGCACCGGTCAGGCTATAGTTCTTATAGAATACTTTTTGTGCAATGATACTGGCACTGAAAGGTATGTCAGTGTCTCTAGACGAATCTTGACTATGATTGAAACTTGCAAACGTGCCTACGATAGTCATGCTGGGCGTATTTATTTCTATTAATTGATTACGCTTAGCTAGTTGAGTACCTCGAAGGTATTCTTGGTATGCTACTGCAAATTTTATAAACCATTGGTTGTCTACATCATCGAATAGTAGCCCGCTTATCTCTATAACCACAGGGGACTGTCCAAAATAGTATACTACATCTGCTCCACCAAAGGTCTGGACTATCTGAGATTTCTCAGTGTATGCTATGTTCATTCTCTGCAAGAAGAAATCTGCAAAGCCTACTTCGTTAGCCCCTTTGGATAAGTTGCTCCATGCATTTGTGGTAGTTGAGCTAGAAGGATCAGTTGGTGCACCGTTTTCGTTCTCAGTATTCAGCAGTCGTATATGAGACCGTTCCCCCCGAGCGGGTGTATCCTTTTCAAAGAAGGCATACCGTGGCCTAACCGTCTTGATAGGGTCACCATTTAAGTATACCTGTCGACCCTCTTCCTTATTTTCGGAAGCGCCTGAAGGAGTTACTGTGTTATCTACCATTTGTTAACCTTCGAAATCTGTTATGTTCAATACGACTTGTTCCTGGATAGCTTCACGTTGTCCATGAGGTCCTCCGAACTGGGCAGGAACGTAATCCTTATCCGTTACTCGCATATTATCGTAAGTGCCCTTAACTTGCATCTTGAACAATTCGTGTGCAGTTATAGGAGTTAATTTAGTTCTAAGTTTAGTAGCCATTATTCGCTCGTAGTACCTTCGTTGCGTGCTTTTTGCAGATCTTTTTGTAACTCTATAGTCTGATCGCTAGCCAAGCCTTTGTTTATCAGAGCAGCAGTTACTTGCATCTCTGCAGCATCCAGTTGTTTATCAGAGATAAGAGATGACATTTTTTGCTTCATGTTCTCGAACTCTCGCATATCTAGTTTACCATAGACTCCTTTCATTTTAAGAGCAGTTTCTCGTATCTGCATCTCAGAACCTAACTCACTCATATTAGTAGTAAGTAAGGATTCTATGCCTTCGGTACCTAACTTATTTAGGTCCTCAGTTGCATGTCCATCCCCCATCATCTGAGAGTAGTTGAGTACGGCAGCTTGTAGCGCATTCTTAGCCTTGGACGTGTCCCCTGATCTTATAGCGGAATTAAGTTCTGCCTTAGAGGCTCTATCTAGTTTTGAAAATCTAGGCGAGTTAGGGTTTTTTTTGTATTCTTCTAATAGCTCATCGGTAGATCCAGCTCCACCTATGAGTTTATTTAAAGTAGCCGAGTGTCTTCCCCCAGCACCATAAGTAAAATCTCTACTAGCTACGCCCATCATGGCTTCTTCAGCATCAGATAGGGAGGATCCTTCCTTTAGTATACCAGCGGCTACCATTCTTTTGGTTAAGGCCTGTCCTGCTTCCGAACTGATTAGGTTACCTATATCTCCTGAACCAGCCATAGTAGCTATATCTGACACTAAGGCTCCTTGGCCTATCATGTCCAGGCTTCCGTTATATCCCTTACCCAGCGCCTTGCCGAAATCGTCCTCATACCCTGCAACCATGTCAGAAGTACTACCTTTGAGTACCATATCGCTGTTAACTGCGGTGGCGAATACTTCTTTATTTTTTATAATTTCTTCTCGTTCTTCAGAATTAAAACCTAACTTAGATAGGCTTCTGAAAATTTCATCAGTATTGCCCGACTTAAGGGCGTTGGCTAGTTTCTTTTGATCAGTAGTTCCATTTGATTTTGAGAATCTATCCTTGTACTTAGACAATAGCTTTTGATCAGCATTTAATTGAGTAACTTCGGCTCTAGACAAACCATCCCCGTACATGCTCTTCTTTATACGCTGAGTGTTATCAGTTATAGCCTTATTTATATCTAACCCTAATCCTGTTTTTTCACTGAGGCCTTTTATATTTTCCCCGGTAACTCTGCGACCTAACATATATTCGCCTGCATCTAGATTGCCATATCTAAACTTAGATAGGCTTTCATCAAATGCATCAGCCATGTAAGACATAGCCTCTACTGATCTGCCCATTACAGAAGCTCCCCCTTCACTGATGCCTCTCCATGCACCTCTTACGTTTCTTATGCCCCTTCCTGTGGAGGATCCTAAGAAGTCCATATCATTTTGAGACATAGTAGACATGAGATTTTTTCTTCTCTTTCCTTTCAACGCACCGCTTCTATAGGCAGCAGCGTCTTCATCTCCGCCAGATTGTATCATTTCCAGCATTGCTCTCTGCTTGTTCTCGTCTAATCCAAACTGGCTAGAGGCATATGCGAAATTACCAGCAGTATTTTTCATACCAGCAGCTCCCATATAGTCAAAGATCTGACCCATGACGCTGGTGGGGTCATTTTTTAGTTGAGCAGAAACCATGTCGTTCCCGAACAGCCCCATCATACCCATGGTGTTAGTAGGGTCTTGTGCAAAATTTCCACCAAACCTAGATATATTCCCTGCGAATCCTCCGCCAGTACTTTGACCAAACAGATGCTGGTTAGCCAAGCCCATCATGTTGTAATTGCTACGAGCTAACCCAACTTGCCCTTCCATTGCGGATTGAGTCATTCCTTGCATTCCTCCCATTCTAGCCATGAGAGCAGGATCTATTAGACCTGTTCTAAATGCCGAAGAGAATCCTGCATGCATAGAAGCTGCGTTTTGCATACCTACAAATGGAGTGAGTCCTTGAGATTGGTATAGGTACTGTCCAGTCGCACCAACTGTATTAATCATTTCCCTAGTAGACATTCCAGATATAGCTGCGTTGCTAGAGATTCCACTTAAAACTTTTCCTGCAAATCCACCAGAATCCGTTGCACCTGCAGTCTTAAGGTTAGCAAGCATCTTTACTGCTTCTTGCAGAGAAGGTTCATTTGCTACTTTCATGACCATCTTTACTTGATTGGCTATACCCTTGACTCTTTTAGTTATAGTGTCTACATCGAAATCTTTTATGTCGTTAAGCATTCCTGCCCTAGAAGAATAATCTGCTATCTTCCCGTAGTCTCCTACCTCGAAAGAAAAATCTTTTGCAGAATCCATAGCCATTTTTCTACCTATGCCTGCAGCTCGATGTCTACTAAGACCGAATCCCGTGACTCTGCCTCCGCCATCTCCTACATATTGGTTAGAGAAATTTCTAAGCATCGAGTCTTGGCCTTGTCTGACTCCTACATAGGGATCAAATATAGCCTGCTCAGCAACATTCATCAGGCCTTGACCTACCATGAGTGGTACCGCTAATCTTCCTGCCATCCCGCCGAGTAACCTACTAGCTCCTACCATGCCTTTGCCTAGGACAGAATGTCTAGCAGAAGATCCTCCAAACCCTCGTATTAAGCCACCCATGGCCCCTCCACTCATACCTGCACCCATGGCTCCCGACATGCTCCTAGTCGTCATAGCAGTAAGCTGCTCCACAGACGAACCGCCCTTGAGCGCTGCCCATGCTCCTGCCATAGTAGTAGTCCCATCTTTCATGGATCTTACTCTACCACTAGTTAGGGCTTCGCCTGCAGCATAGGCCGCAAAAGGAGCAACGAAGTTTTGAGCAAAACCAGCAGCATTATCTGAACTTTTAAATGCAATGCTATCAGTTAACTGTCTTTGGTATTGCATACTGTCCATGTACATAGGTACACGTGGTGACGTAGGAAATGGTAATGATCTAGTAAGAGATTCCCCTATACTAGGGGAGTAGGACATAGCCGAGTATCCATGGCTACCTTGGTATTGAGGTCGTAAATTGGCCGTATATCCCGGAGTGATATACATTGGATCGATACCCCAGTTTCCTGAGGTAGCGTTTAAAGGGTTTAAAGCTCCACTAAAAGGATCTCTATATTGAGACCCCGTGGGATTAGTTGGATCAAACACTATCCGTTCTCCGGTATTACGTTATGCCAGTTACTTGTATTGACCCATCATCTTGCTTAGACAATACAGGGGTTTGAGATTGAATGCGTTCGTATTCTTCATGCAATCTAACATCATCTTGTTCTTCGTAAGCCTCTAATCCTAAAGAAATATTTACGTATTTCTTGAGTACAGAGTTAACCTTGTTGCCATATTCAGATCCTTGAGGGCCCGTGTTTATTGCTATCATGGCCTGCAAGGTAGCTAATTGAATATCTTTGGCAGCTCTCTTAGAGAGATACTTCCTAAGCACTACTTCCGCAGCACTATGTCTAGGTGGTACCTCTATGCCTAAGAACTTAAGCTCAAGTCTCTGTAAAGATTGAGGCTCACTTAAAAATTTTCAGCGCCCTCCATGCAAGCAGCTTGCACTTTACTATCGAACTTTGATAGTTCGAAATACATAGCAGCGCATACTCCACCAGGAAGGTTACTTATAAAGTTGTACCTACTTTCTTCCCCTTTGCCTGCCATAGCTGGCATGGAAGATAGGTCTTTATCCATATAGCTCACTAGAGAGTACGCCAGGTTGAACATAGCTATATGTTGCTCCATGGTAGAAATCATCTTAAAGTTAGCTTTATCAATTTGCCTAGCAACTTCAGATGCTTCCTTAGCACTTCTAGACTTAAATTTTATATCTAGTCTACCTTTGATTTTAATGTCTTCTACATATTCACCGTCAAACAGTATGTCGTCGAATACTTTAGTTAACTCTTCTTTGCTAAATTCAGGCTCTCGTCCAGAATCTTCAGATTCTTCTTTGTCTGCAGGAGCCGTAGCCTCAACAGGTTTCTGTAACTCAATAGAGTCTTCTACTCCAAAATCGTCAACGGACAATTCATTTAATGCTTCCATTATGCTATCTCCAGCGTGTAATGCTTGGTCTATGAATGTTCCAGTTATATTTTAACCGGATCGTTATTCAGTAAAGGTGTAATCACCCGTTATGAACTGATACCCTATGTTACCAAAAACTAAGGAATGAAGCCAGTCATCTGGTTCATCTGGGTGGTGTCTGTACAATCTATTCCCAGAAGCAGACTCTTCTTCGTAAATATTCAAGGCATCTTGCCAGTACCTTTCCATCAGCTCCCATCT
>JQIA01000790.1_pt1 | contig 16739 bp, 12 predicted proteins | sample 811431 | NCBI WGS metagenome assembly JQIA01 (sample SAMN02998118, study PRJNA258478) | marine sediment metagenome | biome: marine; feature: seafloor; material: sediment; isolation source: oil-polluted sediment collected from 3 locations (0.5 km, 0.7 km and 0.9 km)... | place: USA: Gulf of Mexico ...
ATAGGGGCGCGCTAACTGCATTAAGTAATCAACCAATTTTTCGGAACCACTAACAAACGCGCCGTAACCTCCTAGAGCTTTTCCCAGTGTTGACATTAGTACAGGGCAGTCCTTTTGTTTTAATTGAAAATGCTCACAAGCTCCTGCGCCATTATCGCCTAAAATCCCAAATCCATGTGCATCGTCAACAATTAAATGGGCTTCATATTTCTTACATAAAAAAGCAATTTCATCCAGTGGGGCTAAATCACCATCCATACTAAAAACACTATCGGTCACTACCCACTTATTTGAAGATTGAGATTTAAGTTCAGTTTCTAGTCGACGAGTGAGGGCTTGAAGATCACAATGAGGATAACGAACAACATCAGCTTCAGACAGCTTTGCTCCGTCGATTAACGAAGCATGATTCAGTTTATCTGCGATGATTAAATCACCTTTTTGTGCAATGCTTTGTAGAATACCAAGATTAGCCATATAGCCCGTAGAAAAAGTTAAAGCACGGTCTCGCCTAACGAAATCTGCTAATCCTTTTTCTAGCTTCGCGTGTGCAGTATGATGACCTGAAATCAAATGCGAACCACCACTACCAAAACCAATTCGATCATCTTTAGAAATAATTGGGAAGTTTTTCGCTAGTCCGAGGTAATCATTTGATGAAAAGTTTAAATAACTTATGCCATCAACAATGATTTCTCGATCTTGTTTTGACGATAACGTTAACCGTTGACGTAATAACCCCGCTTCACTTTGGGTTTCTAATTTAGAATTTAGAAATTGCTCGAAATCCGCCATATTAATTTAACAAACTATAGAGCAGCATTTTTATAGAGCTTTTTTGAAGACTCTATAGTTGCTACTTGCTGACTCAAGATTTGCTCATTGCTCAGATTATTTTGTCCTTCTGGTGTGATACCCAAAGCGAAAAATAATTGTTTATCTTTATCAGTTTCGGGGTTATCCGTAGTTAATAATTTATCCCCATAAAAAATTGAATTTGCCCCAGCAAAAAAGCACATGGCTTGCATTTCATCCGACATGTTTTCCCTTCCAGCTGATAACCTAACATAAGATTTTGGCATCATAATTCTAGCAACCGCAATCATTCGAATAAATTCAAAAGGAGTGATGGCTTTAGCATTCTCTAACGGCGTTCCTTTGACAGCGATTAATTGGTTAATCGGGACGCTTTGCGGATGTTCTGGCAAATTAGCCAAAGATTGGAGTAAGCTTAAACGGTCTTTTTCCGTCTCCCCCATTCCTAAAATACCACCTGAACATACGTTGATCCCTGCGTCTCTTACCATCTCTAGAGTATCTAAGCGATCATCAAAAGTTCTAGTGGTAATTATTTGTTCATAATATTCTTTAGAAGTGTCTAAGTTATGGTTGTAATAGTCTAAACCAACAGTTTTGAGCGCTAGAGTTTGTTCTTTGCTTAACTTTCCTAGCGTGACACAAGTTTCCAACTCTAACTCTTTAACCGCTTTAACCATTTCTAATACCACTGGAAAATCTTTTCCACTGGGGCTTTTCCATGCTGCTCCCATGCAAAAACGAGTTGCTCCAGTTTCTTTAGCTGATTTAGCTGCCTTTATTACTTCATCTAATGCAACTAATTGCTCTTTTGAAAGACCCGTATTATAGTGACCGCTCTGAGGGCAATAAGCGCAATCTTCTGGACATGCGCCGGTTTTGATACTCATTAATGTTGAAGTTTGTACTTCATTAGGGTTAAAGTTTTCTCGATGAATGGTATGAGCTTTAAACAAAAGATCATTGAGGGGCATGTGAAATAGCTTTGAAATTTCGCTTGTTTTCCAATCGTTTCGAATTGATTCATATTGTTGTGGTTTTACTTGAAGAGTAATCATGGCGATCTCAAAGATGGCAAGTTGGTTATTTTAAAACAAGGATGGATTCTAAATTGAATCACTCTATTGTCAAGACATCTGGAATTATTTGATGACATCTGTACGTATTATAACCAGCGCAATATTGACAGATTCAAAATACTTTACCAAGGCGTATTATTTGCAAATTGATTTTAGACCATTCCGATTAATGAGTTTTTTAGGCTTAAGTAGCGATTGTCTACTTTGTGGCTGTAGCGTACCTTTTAATCATACAATAGCTGGCGAGATTCAAAATGAAACTATACAGAATAGAGTAACAAATACATTCAATCAAAAAATATGCAATTCATGTCACTCTCACTTGCCACTATCAAAACAAACTTGTTTCGTCTGTGGATTACCGTCAACAAATAGCGAGATTCCCTGTGGAGAATGTCTAAAGAATAGCCCGCCCTATGATAAGACGATAAGCGCATTTCATTATCAACAACCTATTAGTGACTTTATCACTCAATATAAATATGCTGGGAAATTAGAGTTGTTACCACTAATGACTGATTATTTAATTGATGCAATTGAAGAATATTCAAAACAGAAACCGGCATTACTAATTCCAATCCCGCTGCATTATAAAAAAAGAAACAAAAGAGGTTTTAATCAATCAAGGTTAATCGCTAATATAATATCTAAACACTTTGACATACCGGTTTCCGGAAAAGAGATCTCTCGAACGAGACAAACACAAACTCAAGCATCTCTTGATGCGACCCAACGAAAAAGAAACCTAAAGAATGCTTTTGAGATAAAACAAACATTGCCCGAGCGAGTAGCCATTATCGATGATATTGTCACAACTGGAACAACTGTATCTGAGTTAGCGTCTTTAGCTTTAAAAAATGGCGCTAAACACATCGAGGTTTGGAGTCTTGCTAGAGCATATTCGATTTAGACACTAGAAGCCTGTCCGAGAATAGAAAGCCTAAAACCTTGCTCGTAAAAGTTTTTCTAACCGCTCTTGATCTGCAGCAAAACTTCTTATGCCTTCTGCAGTTTTCTCGGTCGCCATTGCATCTTCATTCATTTGCCATCTAAACTCTTCTTCTGTTAATTTGTTGCCTACGTTTTTAAATGTATTTGGGATAATTAATTTGCGCTCGACAACTTCAGTCGATTCGGTTAACTCTTGCATTAAATTAGGACTTATTGTTAATCGGTCACAACCTGCTAATGCCAATATTTCACCTTTATTTCTAAAACTCGCTCCCATTACAACTGTTTTAAATTGATGAGCTTTAAAATAGCCATAAATAGCAGTAACAGAAATAACGCCGGGATCTTCATGCGACGTGTACTCTAGTTTTCCAGTCGATTTTTTATACCAATCTAATATCCTACCAACAAAAGGAGAAATTAAAAATATATCAGCTTCGGCGCACGCTCTTGCCTGAGCAAAACTAAATAAAAGAGTTAAATTGCAATTGATGCCATCTTTTTCTAAAACTTCAGCAGCTTTAATTCCTTCCCAGGTTGACGCTATTTTTATTAAGATTCTAGATTTAGCAACCCCTTCTTTTTCATATAAACCAATTAATTTTTTAGCTTTAATCACCATTTGTTCTTTATCAAAAGATAAGCGAGCATCAACCTCAGTAGAAACTCGTCCTGGCACCAAAGATAATAGCTTTTTACCAATCAAAACACTTAAATAATCACTTGCTTCAGTCACCCGTAACTCAGTTTCATCGGATATTGATTTCGCATATTCTATTGCTTGGTTAATTGTTGGTTGATAATCTTCAAGTCCTGCAGCCTTTAAAAGTAAAGAAGGGTTTGTTGTTGCGTCTTCAGGAGCGAAGTCTGCTATCGCATTAAAATCACCCGTATCTGCAACAACCGTCGTCATCGTTTTTAATTGTTCTAATTGGTTATTCATTTTATTTTATAGTCCTTTTTTTTCTTTACTGAAGTTTTTAACAAATCGATTAAACTCTACAGCAGCATAGAGATTTAAACCTTTTATTCGAGCGAAAGTGTTTAGAATCTAATCTTAAATTCAAGAACTATAACTCTTTGTTTTGAAAAGAATTATTCGAAATTTAATTCTGTTGTTTGATTAACTTTAACAGTCACATTTGAACTTTCAACAACACCCCATTCATCTTCATCCGTCTCAGCAAAATCAAGGTCAGCATCACAAGTTACAGAAACGGTATAATCTCCAGCAGATAAAAAACTTAATGTGTAATTATAGCGATCGTTTGCACTTTCATATACTGGAATTGCCGTAGTTAACGGTGAGGTAATGCTTCCTTCGTCATCTGGTGTTACATCTGCACCAGAGTATGCGTAAATTGCCAAACCTTCGATGCAACTATCATCGGATACCAAAGAAGCATCAACAAATCCGGTAATACTCCCGACTACTGTTAAATCAGTTACTCGCAAAACAGGTTTTAACTTATAGTCATCCGATTGATTATTAGGTGCTAAGACCGATTTCCTTAAGTCGAAATCAATCATGAAGTTAACACTCTCACCGATGGCAATAGTAAAAGAACGATTAATTTTTAATCCTGTTTCTGAACCACTTGGGATATATAAAGAGTGAGTTGTCCCATCATCAAGAGTGATATAAGAATCAGCTTCACCTTCATCTGCATCTACAAGTAAACGCATCCAATTATAATCGCCCGCTTCTAGTGACTCATTTTGAAGTAATGGTGCAGACTCGCCGTTTTGTAAACCCAATAGGTTGATAGATTGCGCTTGTGAAAATGTAATTGTGTAAGGGGCGCCCTCTTTAGGTTTCAACTCGATGGCACTAAAAACAACCACTACTTCTGTCGCATTGTCTATAGGCCCATCCGATATGCTTAATGAAAGGCTACCATTGTTTTCCTCATCATCAGCGCTACATCCAACAAAAAATACAGTTATTAGAAAAATAGCCGTTAGGGTTAAGGAGTTTTTGTGTATCATTTTTCGTGTACCACTTTTTTTGATGATTGAATTAATTATTTATACAATTTATCAAACAATTATAACTCTAATTGCACGCTTCTTATCGACAATGTTCTCAAAAAAGTAATGATTTGATGCATCAATGATAGTGTGACTTATCAAACCGTTAGATTAAAAGTTAACTTATTTCACAATCGTCCGAAAGCAACTGTCCCATTTGCGGACACTTTATAAAGTAATGTCCGCGAAAACGGACATATTAATAAAAAACAAAAGTCGATTCTGGAATAATAACTATATTTTACAGCCACTTAGAATCATTTTTTAAGTTGGCATTCCTATTGCTTTTCTAAATTATACTTAATGAAATTTATCAAAAATTTGTTGAAGGTGAAAAAAATGAAGCAAATGAAAATAATAAAGCAAAGAGCTTGTGTGGTCATATTTACTTTAGGGCTATGTTTAGTAGGATTACATGAAGTGGGCTTCTCTAAAAATATTGCTCCGACTATTGCTTCACCAACTAACAACAATATTCATATTATAAAAACTTGTCATATCTAGTATTCTTGTGCGAAGGTGTTAATTTGCGAGCCTCGCCACCCAAATCTAAAACAGATCAACTTCAGTTTTAACTTCATTTCCTTTTCCTCTGAAACCTTCTATCGACTCTCTTTGTTCAACCATTTTATCTAACGTCATAATTAATTGCATACTAGCATTTTCTGCTTCACTGTATCCTGCATATAACTGCTCTAATATATTGTGATTTTCATGCCATTCATTGTTACTGATTAATTCCATACAATTATGTACGGTTGAATGTACGGTAGAGTGAGGTTGTTCGATATTTGAAAATTCCGATAAATGCCCGTAACTGCTACTTCCATCCGCAACAAGCCATTTACCAAATCGGCAGTTATGATGATCAATTTTTACTTTACTGGCTTCATTGGAATCTACACCTGTTTCAAGTGCCATATACGCATTTTGCATATAAACAAAATGATCTAACTTAGCTAAATCCACATGACTAAGTAATTTTGCTTGTGTTACTTTAGATAAGGATAGTTGAGCTTTATCCGTGAACTCACTGAACACTCCACTAAACTCAGCCATTACACCATCAAAACGATCGGTTGTCTCAGAAAAGGTCTTTGCTTGCTCAACAAACTCGCTCTTTGTGACCAGTACATCGGTTATCGCTTCGGCTATTTTGTCAGTAGCATCTTTCGTAGTAGAAGCCAGTGAACGAACTTCATCAGCGACTACAGCAAAACCACGCCCCTGCTCTCCGGCTCTAGCTGCTTCGATTGCAGCATTTAACGCAAGTAAATTTGTTTGGTCAGCAATTTTAGCAATCAGTGATGCGACGTCAGCAATAACCTTTGAATTAACCTCCAAATCAGCAGAAGAATTAGACATTTGAGATGATAGTTGCTGCAACATAGACAAATCTGATTGTACTGCTTTTACAGAAATGTTTCCTTGAATAGCTTGTTCAACAGTTACATGAGTTTGTTGCTCTGCCGCCGTCATTTGCTCAGAAATTTGTGCCATATCTTTTTGTGCGCTGACCAACTTATCATTCATTTTTTCTGAACGTAATATGTTTAGCTTTTGATCAAACTTACTCTTTTGTATACGTTGAGCATTTTCCTTTATATCATTTAATGACTCATTAATGTTCAACATAACAGAATTAAAAATGCCATTGAGTCCTTTAGAAAATGCAGGTCGATAAAATTTATTATGTCGAGCATTTTGGAATACTTGCAGAGTTTCAGTCATAACTATTTCAACTTGATCGAGTAACTCATTAACGGACTCCGCAAAAATTTCCATTGAATGACCATTGGCGATATCAACAATACGACCACTCATATCACCTTGACTTCCTTTACGACAAACTTCTGAAACTTTAGCAACAATACGATCATTTTCAAGCATTGAGCGTCTTATTAATAGTAAACCTAGAAAGGGAATAATTATTAAAGCTAAAAGAATAAAATCCGCTCTATGTGCAATAGCGACATAAATAACCAACAGACTCACTGTTACAATGATGAAGTTAATAATGCTATTTGGCTTGCAGTTGTATAACCATTTGATCATAACTTAGCCCTCTTTCTTCGCAATAATTAGTTAAATAGGATGCGGAACTATCCGCTCCACCTTTACCCGATTCTTTTACCTCTATAGCTAACATTTTTTGATATATCTCTTTAATTCCATCCAATGCATTTTCATTGGGTGCTCGTCTGGCGGAAAAATAACCCTTTAAGGTTTTACCGTCCTCTGCAACCCATGGGTTAACGGTTGCAAAAACCCAATAGTAATCGCCATTTTCACATCTATTCTTAACATAACCGTTAAATTCATTACCCGATTGCAACGAATCCCAAAATAATTTGAAGACCCCTCTTGGCATATCCTTATGACGAATAATATTATGAGGTTTACCCAATAATTCCACTCGTTCGAAACCAGATATACGAGTAAACTCCGCATTAACGTATAAAATACTCCCTTGAGGATCTGTTTTACTAATAATCATCTTCTTTGGGTTCATTTTGACTTCATTATTTGACAAGAGAACGTCCTTTCATTTCACTTTTTATCAATAATTTGATATTTTGATAACATAACTAGACCTGTTATAAGTTTAGACCGCTTTTAGCGATAATGTAGATAAAATTTGACATTAATTCGTATATCTAACGAGCTCTATAGGTCATTTACTTACTGAATATATCAACATAAACAAATACAATTAATGGTTATTAAAACTGTAAACTGAGCAAATAATATAAATTCAAGTTATTACGTACTCAGTATCCTGTGATAGCATATACCGATCAAATGTTAACCTGTTCATCGCAATCAATTTAGGGGAAGAGTTTTGGCTGTTTCTGTTTTCGATTTATTTACTGTTGGCATCGGGCCATCAAGTTCTCATACGGTTGGACCAATGCGCGCAGCCAAAATGTTTACTAGCCAACTACTTTCAAATGTAAAAAATAACGCCTTTATAATTGCTCGTATCAAAACCGATTTATATGGTTCACTTGGTCATACGGGAAAAGGACATGGTTCGGATGTGGCTATCCTGCTCGGTTTAGAAGGAGAAATGCCGGATCAAATAGACACTGATACCATATCATCTAGATTACAAACAATAAGAAATTCTAAAAGTCTCAGATTAAATGAATCTATTTCAGTCACTTTTAATGAAAAACAAGATATCACCTTTCATAGACGAAAGACGTTAGATAAGCATGCAAATGGTATGAAATTTACGGCTTTTGATAATGAGAAAAACATACTACTTGAAAAAACTTACTACTCCGTCGGGGGTGGATTTGTCATTGGCGAAGAGACTCAGGTAAAGCAAGTAAAAGACATGCATTTAAAACTCCCTTTTGATTTTCAATCTGGCGACTCAATGTTAGAAATGGCAAAAGAATCGGGACTCAGTATTAGCGCTATGATGCAAGAAAATGAAAAAACATGGAGAAGTGAGAGCGAAATAAAAGATGGATTAAACTATCTTTGGTCAACTATGAGTAACTGTATAAATAAAGGCATAAAAACAGAAGGTGTATTGAAGGGTGGTTTAAAACTAAGACGCCGAGCGCCGTCTTTATTTCGCAAACTCTCATGTAAAAATGAAGGTAAAGATCCTCTTGCTGCAATGGACTGGGTTAACCTTTTCGCACTTGCAGTCAACGAAGAAAACGCAGGTGGTGGTAGAGTAGTTACAGCTCCAACTAATGGTGCAGCGGGCATTATCCCAGCCGTAATAAAGTATTATATTAAATACTATCAACCTGACTGTAATGAGAATGTTCGAAGGTTTCTACTCGCATCAGCGGCAATAGGAATATTATATAAACTTAACGCATCTATTTCTGGCGCTGAAGTTGGCTGCCAAGGCGAAGTCGGAGTTGCATGCTCTATGGCTGCAGCTGGGTTAACCGAAGCGCTTGGTGGAACACCCGAGCAAGTAGAATGTGCTGCCGAGATAGGTATGGAACATAACCTTGGATTGACTTGCGATCCCGTTGGGGGGCTTGTTCAAGTTCCCTGTATCGAAAGAAATGCGATGGGTGCGATAAAAGCGATTAATGCTTCAAGACTCGCATTGCAGGGAGATGGAAAGCAAAAAGTGAGCCTAGATAAAGTCATAAAAACAATGCGCGAAACGGGTAAAGATATGATGACTAAATATAAAGAAACGGCAAGAGGCGGTTTAGCGGTTAATATTATTGAGTGTTAGTTATTTTTGCTTCAACCTGAAATTATGTTAGAAGATAAACATGTTAAGAGCAATTGCAACTACGTAGCCAAGCATTTAAATCAACAAAACTTCAAAGCTTATATTGGAGTCGAAAAATCCTTTCCTCGGCTCCGTCAATCCACCTCAACAATTAGGGCAAAACTTGACCAGTGATATAAGGTGCCCCCATGACTTTGAGTTTATCTTCAAGCGCAGGGATCAATTCTTCCGTAATATTTCTTAGTTTACTTTTCTCTAACTTCAATTGAGTTTTAGCTTGTTGCAGACTTAGCTTATGAGTTGGGGTTGGTCCATAAGTTGAGAATATTGTACCTAATTCAGCTACATCAATTAGATTTAAAACTGTCTTCACGTTAGATAAATAAACTTCTGAGCGAGATTGATCGCCATTTAATCGATGATTAATCTCGAGTAACTGATCGCGAATTTCGTGAATCTGTTTATCGATATCGCCCGGGGCTGCAAGTGATTCCGCGACCGCTAACTTAAGCATTTTCACTTTATCCATAGCCGACGTTAACACATGGTGTGTTGCACTGGAATCGCGCCTGACGCTATTGATTTCGCGCCAGAATGCGACAGTTTTTTCAACCTTAGCACCTTGCAATGCACCTTTATTCATACGTTCAACGGTGAAAGACTTTGGTCCTTGTAGTTCCGTCACTTGGCCGTTGACTTGTTTCGCTAAACTCACCGTATAATCACCTGGCTCAGTTAAAAAGTTGGTGGGGATAAAATCGAGAGGTTCAATTTTAGTTTTAACAATGGCGCTCGAATCAGGTAAGCTCAGATCCCAAGCAACACGATTAAATCCTTTCTTATTTGTTCCCTTAACCCGCCGCACTACGTCGCCTTTTTTATTTCTCACGGTTAACCAGATCTGAGGTTTAGGTTCTCTGCGTTCATCTTCAACCGCTTTCCATCCGGGAAAAGCAATATCCTTATTTTTTTTCTTTAGAGACTTCTCTTTTTCTTGGCGATTCTCTTTTGCCGTTTTTAAATTATCTTTTAAATAATAGGTAAACACCGCTCCAAAATCTGGATTTGGCGCGCTATAATAACTAGCACCTTGCGAACCTTTTAATGCAAAACGTGAAATTGGTCCCTGCGGAATATACCACCAAGCCTTTCGAGGCATAAATAAAAGTGCTTCATTTTGAAGTGATTTTGCGGTTATGTCGCGCAATGAACTATAGTCGTCTAATACGTAAAAGCCACGCCCAAAACTAGCTAAAACCAAATCGTTTTCCCTTCGTTGAATAGCGACATCACGGAAAGATATGGTAGGTATATCACCGGTTAATTCCACCCAGTTTTTGCCCGAGTTTACAGTAAAAAAGACACCAAACTCTGTCGCAACAAACATTAGATTAGCTTTCACATGATCCTGAACTAAACGCCAGACTAGATGCTTTTTAGGTAAATCGTTACTAATAGACTTCCAACTTTTGCCGCGATTTGTACTTTTTAATAAGTAAGGTTTGTAGTCCCCAAATTTATGATTATCCAATGCAATATAAACAGTGTCGACATCAAATAAGTCGGCCTTAATATCATTTACAAACGCACTATTCGGCACTCCTGGTAGGCTACCGACTTTTATTTTTCGCCAATTTTTACCACCATCTTCGGTCACTTGAATTAGACCATCATCGGTACCTGCATAGAGTAATCCTGATTGAAGTGGCGACTCTGCTAGCGAGGTGACAGTACTATACATTGACATCGCCCACATATCCCAAGCTGAATCCCAACCTGGTTGACCGCCCATAATTGGTTGTTCTATGCGCTCAAGATTTTTGGTTAAGTCTTGTGAAATTGCAGTCCAACTATCTCCTCTATCTTCGCTACGCCAAACTCTTTGTGAAGCATGATATATTCGGCTAGGTTTATGTGGGCTGACTAAAATTGGAGCATCCCAATTAAAACGCTCTTCTGGATCACCAACTTTAGGCTGAGGCTGTATGTAAACCAGCTCTCCATTGGTACGGTCAATGCGCATTAGATTTCCCTGCTGCCATTCACCATACATAATATCTGGATTGCCAGGCTCCGTTGCAGGTTGATGACCGTCAGCAAACAAGACGCTTTCCCAGTCGGCATTACGAATACCGTTATTGTTATCAGTTCTAGAAGGTCCACCATGGGTACCGTTGTCCTGCGTACCACCGTAGATATTATAAAAGGGTGCGGCATCATCGACGGCGACTTTGTAATATTGAGTAACTGGTAAGTTAGAAATAAATCGCCAATTTTCACCGCGATCGAAACTTTCATAAATGCCACCATCAGAACCCATTAATAAATAATCTTTATCATGCGCAGAAAAAGTCAGAGAATGATTATCTGAATGTTTAAATTTTTCTTCCATTGCATTAAACGTTTTACCACCATCATTTGATTGCAACATTCTTACATTAGCCAGATAGATCTGATCGAAGTTATGTGGACTGGCATATAGCTCCTGATAATAATGGGGACCCGTTCCTCCAGCGACTGCTTCGGACATCTTATTCCAACTAGCACCACGATCACTACTTCGATATACCGCGCCGGTGCGTCGATCTAATTCTATAGCTGCATATATAACATCGGGATCAATAGGTGAAATTGCTATTCCAATTTTTCCCATATCGGATGTTGGTAGCCCAGAATTACTCGATAAAACATTTAGATCTTTATTCTTTGATTTACTTTTCGTATTTGGTTTAATTGGATTTAATTGAACCCAAGTATTTCCGCCGTCTTCACTACGATGAATACCTGTACCTGCTCCCCCATCCATTAATGCAGCAACAGTACGGTGTCTTTGCCAAGTCACCGCATATAAACGTTTAGAATTTCTTGGATCAATTACGACATCGGTCACACCAACCCATTGATTATCCCCGAGTACTAACTTCCAACTATCCCCGCCATCAACCGTTTTATATAATCCGCGCTGACCACCTTTTGACCACAAAGGTCCTTGTGCGGCCACCCACAGAATATTTGGATCGCTTGGGTGTACAATAATTTCAGAAATGTGTTCTGATTTTTTTAATCCCTTATTAGCCCAAGTTTTTCCGCCGTCGTGACTGACGTAAATGCCATCGCCGAAACCAACATGACGGCCACTGACATTCTCGCCTGTACCCACCCAAATGGTCGATGAGTTATTTGGATCAATCGTAACAGTGCCAATAGAATAAACGTTCTGTTTATCAAACAACGGAGTCCAACTGGTACCGGAATTAGTTGTTTTCCACACCCCACCCGAACCTACTCCGACATACCATACGTTTTTATTATTTGGATCTATATCAATATCAGCTATTCGCCCAGAGACAAATGCGGGTCCAATATTACGAAATTTAAGCCCCGAAAAAGTATCGCTAGACATCAACGAATCTTTTGAAGGTTTTGCCAAGAGATTCATACTTGCAGAAAATAAAAACGTGATTGAAGTGAAAAATAAAACCAGTGATCGAATGATTCTTATCATAATTAGCTCCGAATTGGTGTTAGATCCAAATTCAGACGCAAAGTAACAGACGCCAGACAACAATTTAAATCATGAGTATTAATTAGTTAACACTCAATTTACAAAATAGTTAAGTTAGTGAAATTATTAAGCATGAGCCATATAAATAACAAACGGCTTAGTTATTGTCAATTAAACATGACAGTACAAAAATTTACCTGACAACTTTAACCGGTTTATTCTTTAAAGCTATTTTATCTAACGCACCAAAAATACTTGGAAAAGCAGGACGCTTAACATAAGTGCCAGTATTAGCTTTAACTCTCAATTCTCCATCAGCGTATTTTAATTCACCATTACATATTGTATTAGAAGCTAATCCTTTAACTTTTCTTCCTTCAAAAATATTAAAATCAATGTTTTGATGATGGGTGTCTTTAGAAATAGTTTTGGTTGCTTCAGGATCCCAAATAACAATATCCGCATCTGCCCCTATTTGAATAACACCTTTTCGAGGGTGGATATTAAAAATCTTTGCGCTGTTTGTTGAAGTTACCGCTACAAATTCTTGTGGTGTTAATCGCCCAGTTCCAACACCATGTGTCCATAACATTGTCATGCGATCCTCCACTCCTGCAGTACCATTTGGGATCAACGTAAAATCATCTTTCCCAGCGGCTTTTTGTTCGGCACAAAAACAACAATGATCGGTTGCTGTTGTTTGTAAATTACCTGATTGTAATCCTTTCCATAATGCATCTTGATGTTCCTGTGCTCTAAATGGCGGAGACATTACGTGAGCGGCGGCAAATTCAAAATCGGGGTTTTGATAAACGCTTTCATCTACCAATAAATGACCGGCTAATACTTCACCATAAACTCTTTGCCCTGCATTTCTTGCTCGAATGATCTCATCTAATCCATCTTTTGTAGATACGTGTACTAAATAAAGAGGCACTCCAATCACTTCGGCTAAACGAATCGCTCGATTAGCGGCTTCACCTTCCGCCGCAGGTGGACGTGATAGCGGATGCGCTTCAGGTCCTGTCATTCCCATTTCAAGTAATTTACGTTGCAGTTGATAAACCAGCTCTCCATTTTCCGCATGAGCAGTAACAATGGCACCAAGATCTACCGCTCTAGAAAAACTGTTATACAAAACTTCATCGTCGGCCATGATGGCATTTTTATAGGCCATGAAATGTTTAAAACTATTGACACCCTCTTCTCTTACAAGCGTTCCCATATCTTTATGGACGCTATCATCCCACCAAGTTACTGCTACATGAAAAGAATAATTGGAACAGGCTTTTTCTGACCACTCTCGCCACATTTTATAGGCATCCATTAACCTTTGTTGTGGGTTGGGAATAACAAAATCAATAATAGTAGTTGTTCCACCGGCAAGTCCTGCAGCAGTGCCGGTAAAAAAATCTTCCGTTGCAACCGTACCCATGAAAGGTAATTGCATATGAGTATGAGGGTCAATTCCACCGGGCATCACTAATTGACCGGTCGCATCGATCACTTCAGTTTTTGATGGTACATCTAAATCTAGTCCTATCGCTTTAATTTTTCCCTCGTCACAATACACATCCGCTTTTAAAGTTTGATCAGCATTGACGATTGTTCCACCACGAATAATAATTGCCATAAGTAATTCTCTCTTAAGCCTGTTTAAAAAAAATAGGTTTTATAAATTAGTTTCTACGTTGTAAAATCAAATAAAGTCCGCCCGCAATAAATAATCCAACAAACCATGCGTAATCATAAAGACTAACAAAAAATTCTGGCGCGCTTTCAATCAATCCAGCCTTAAATAAAAAACCTGGTAGATTTGGTAAAATACCAATCACCAGTGCGCCTAACCCTACTTTATTCCATGCGCCATATTCGCCATTGTGATCAAACAGTGCATCGTGATTAAGGTTACTTTTTCTAACCACAAAATAATCCGCAATTAAAATACCTGCGATTGGTCCTAGTAACGCTGAGTAACCGATTAGCCAAACAAATAAATAACCGCCAGACGTTTCCAAAAGTTTCCAAGGAAAAATTGCGATACCAATTCCAGCAGTAATATACCCTCCCATTTTAAAGCTTATTTTGTGAGGGCTAAGGTTTGAAAAGCCGTAAGCCGGCGCAACGACATTAGCAGCTAAATTCGTTGTGAGTGTCGCGACCACTAAAGCCGCTAACGCAACGACTACACCTAAACCTCCCATTTTAGCGGCTAAAGCCACAGGATCCCAAATTGCTTCACCATAAATAGTAACGGTTGCCGAAGTAACTGCGACACTAATAAATGCGAATAATGCCATGGGTAAAGGCAAGCCAATTGCCTGCCCTAACATTTGATCTTTTTGGCTTTTTGCAAAACGAGTAAAGTCTGGAATGTTAAGCGCCATGGTCGCCCAAAATCCAACCATCGCAGTTAAACTAGCAACAAAGACTGACCAGAATTGCCCTTCTTTTGCACCGCCTTCAATAAACTGCGAAGGAGCGGACAACATATTTCCAAAGCCTCCGGCTTGAACGTACGCCCATCCTAAAAGTAGTAATCCCATACCAATTAAAAAAGGTGCTGCATAAGTTTCTAAACGACGAATACTTTCTGTGCCATTTTTTATGAAATAAAGGTGCATTGCCCAAAAAACTAAAAAGCAAACAAACTGTCCTGCATCGATGCCTAGTAACGGTAAAGCATTTCCAACGATCATATCGTTAGTTAATCCATTAACGATCACATAAATGGCTGAGCCACCCACCCATGTGTTAATCCCAAACCAACCGCATGCAACTAAACCTCTTGCAACAGCTGGAATTCGGGCACCTTTAGTTCCGAAAGCTGAGCGAAGTAATACCGGAAAAGGAATACCGTGTTTAGCGCCAGCATGACCTATTAACATCATAGGAATTAAAACAATCACATTGCCAAGCAATACTGTAATAACCGCTTGCCACCAAGACATTCCCTCAGCAACTAAACCACCAGCGAGCATATACGTGGGTACACAGACAACCATAGCCACCCAAAGTGCCGCGTAAGATTTCCAATCCCAAGTACGTGTCTCTTGAGTCGTTGGAGCTAAATCTTCATTCCATAGATCATCTGGTGTGCGAGTTTGCGTGTCATTTGAATTACTCATAATTCCTCCTGAAAACTTATTTTTATTATTTTTTTCTATTCAGCGTACTAATGAATCCTTTCATTATCACCTTTCCAAAAAGGAAGAGTGAATTAAGTGTCAAACCATCTTACTCTAAATCAGTTAATCTTGTGTAAGCTTCTGGACGACGATCTCTAAAGAACTGCCAATTATTTCGCACGTCTTGGATCATACTCATATCCATATCATGAATAAGAAGTTCATCTTGATCACGACTAGCTTCTTTTTCAATTTGACCACGAGGATTAACAAAATAACTTTGTCCATAAAACTCGCCAATATCCCAAGGCTGTTCACGGCCAACACGATTAATTGCACCGATCCAACATCCGTTTGCCGCTGCTGATGCTGGCTGCTCTAGTTTCCATAAATATTCAGAAAGTCCTGCAACCGTTGCAGAAGGATTAACAATATATTCAGCGCCATTTAATGCCAAAGCACGCCATCCTTCTGGGAAATGTCTATCGTAACAAATATAGACACCCAACTTACAATATTGAGTATCAAAAACTGGCCATTCTGAAGCGCCTGGTTTAAAAAAGAATTTTTCCCAAAAACCCGCCACTTGAGGAATATGGGTTTTACGATACTTGCCTAAATAACTTCCGTCCGCATCGATAACAGCAGCCGTATTATAATAAACACCACTTACTTCATCCTTTTCATAAATTGGCACAACGATAACCATTTTATATTCGGCGGCAAATTCTTGCATTAATTTTACCGTTGGTCCATTAGGGATAGCTTCCGCACTGGCATACCATTTAGGATCTTGGCTAGGACAAAAATAGGGTTGGGTAAAAACTTCTTGAAAACAAAGTACTTGCACGCCCTTTTCACCCGCTTCGCGAATATAAGGAATATGCGCTTCGATCATTGTTTGACGAATGGTTTCTGGGTCGTTATCTGTCGACGATTTTAAAGCGAGTTGAATAATCCCGCCTCTGAGTGTTGATGATTTAGCCATAGCTGTTTCCTTTATTTATTTA
>JQIA01000791.1_pt1 | contig 16736 bp, 12 predicted proteins | sample 811431 | NCBI WGS metagenome assembly JQIA01 (sample SAMN02998118, study PRJNA258478) | marine sediment metagenome | biome: marine; feature: seafloor; material: sediment; isolation source: oil-polluted sediment collected from 3 locations (0.5 km, 0.7 km and 0.9 km)... | place: USA: Gulf of Mexico ...
CGCCAACAGGGTTGAAGTAACGTAGTAGGGCTACCGACCACTTCGTATTAGGTTTATTGATAGCATCGGCGGCAGGTAAATCACGTAGCATTTCTTCAATGATTAGCTTTGAGCGTCCGTAAGGGTTCGTTGCAGATAAGGGCATGTTTTCGGTGAGGGGGAGTCTCTCTGGGTTGCCGTAGACGGTAGCTGATGAGCTGAAAACAAGTTTTTTACAGTTAGCCTCTTGCATAGCCTGTGCGAGAACTAAGGTGCTAGTGATGTTGTTATCATAATATTCAATCGGCATAGCGCAGGATTCACCAACGGCTTTAAGCCCGGCAAAATGAATGACCGCAGAGATATTGTATTGCTGAAATGTTTGTTTCATTAAGCCAGTATTACGTACATCACCTTCAATGAAAGTAAGAGTTTTGCCGGTAATTTGTTGTACGCGCTTTAATGACTCCTCGCTGGAGTTGGATAAATTATCGACAGCGACCACCTTGTAACCAGCTTGTAATAATTCTATACAAGTATGTGACGCAATATAGCCAGCACCGCCAGTTACTAAGATCATTTATTCGTCCGCTAATAATTAAAGTATCAGTATACAAGAAAGTCTGTGCTGAATAATGGGGCAATGTATTACTTGAGGTAAAAGGTGAATGAAAGTTATCCGTTATGAGTGTTATGCTATTAAAATAGTGGCTTACATTTATTATAAGCACGTCAATAATTTGGAAAAGGAGTATTGAATGAAAGGAATTGTCTTAGCGGGAGGAAGTGGTACACGCTTGTATCCGATTACACGAGGTGTTTCTAAGCAATTGGTCCCTCTTTATGATAAGCCAATGATTTATTATCCAATTTCAGTTTTAATGCTGGCGGGTATTAAAGAAATCCTGATTATTACTACCCCAGAAGATCAAGCGGGTTTTCAACGTTTATTGGGTGATGGTTCTGAGTTGGGGATACGCTTCGAATATATTGTTCAACCCTCTCCAGATGGCTTAGCACAAGCTTTCATTTTAGGTGAAGAGTTTATTGCCGATGATGATGTTTGCTTAGTCCTTGGCGATAATATTTATTATGGTCATGATTTAACGAATATGCTGGCTCGCGCAGCTATTAATGTGAGTGAACAGGGTAAGGCAACGGTGTTTGGCTATCGTGTTGCTGATCCTGAGCGCTATGGTGTGGCTGAGTTTGATGCTGATGGTGTGGTGGTAAGCCTTGAGGAAAAGCCTGTAGATCCTAAAAGTAATTATGCGGTGACAGGTTTATACTTTTACCCTAATGATGTTATCCAAAAAGCAAAAGAGGTGATACCCTCCGAACGAGGAGAGTTGGAAATAACCAGTGTTAACCAAGCCTATTTGCTAGAGCAGCGTTTAAAAGTTGAGTTGATGGGCCGAGGTTATGCTTGGCTTGATACTGGTACCCACGAAAGCTTACTTGAAGCCGCACAGTTTATTGAAACAATTGAAAAACGGCAGGGATTGAAAGTGGCTTGTTTGGAAGAAATTGCCTTTGAACAAGGTTACATTTCTAAGCAACAATTAGTTGAGTTAGCTAAACCATTAGCTAAAAACCAGTATGGGCAATATTTGTTAAAACGTGCTGAAGAAGGTATTTAATTAATGAAGTTTACTCCCCAAAAAATAGCGGATGTTCTCGTGTTAGAGCCTATTGTACACGGTGACGAACGTGGGTATTTTGTAGAAACTTTTCGTCAGGATTTGTTTGAAAAAGCGGTCGGTCACCGAGTTGATTTTGTGCAAGATAACGAATCAAAATCATCTAAGGGCGTGTTACGAGGTTTGCACTTTCAGTTAGCGCCGTATGCGCAGAGTAAGTTAGTACGAGTGATTGAAGGCAGTGTGCTGGATGTGGCTGTGGATATTCGACAGGGCAGTAAAACCTTTGGCCAATATGTTGCGGTTGAGTTGAACGCTAAAAATAAAAAACAAATGTTTGTACCACGTGGTTTTGCTCATGGTTTTGTTGTGTTAAGTGATACAGCAATTTTTGCTTATAAAGTTGATAATTACTATTCGCCTGAATGTGACCGTGGCTTAGCATTTGATGACTCTCAGTTAGCGATTGATTGGCAACTTCCGCAAGCAAGTTTGCAGTTATCAGATAAAGATACTAAGCAGCCGTTACTTAATGAGTTAACCGCTTGTTTTGATATCAAGGTTGATTACTATGCCTAGCATTAAATCGATATTGGTTAATGGGGCGAGTGGGCAATTGGGGCAGTCATTCCAGCAATTAGCGGTAAATTATCCCCAGTACGATTTCGTATTTGCTGACCGCTCCCATTTAGATTTAAGTCAAAATGCTAGCATTGAGGCTTATTTTCAACAGCACTCATTTGACTTAATAATTAACTGTGCCGCTTATACAGCGGTTGATAAGGCTGAGGAAGAGCCAGTGTTAGCGGACATGGTTAACCATTTGGCAGTACAAAAACTTGCCAGTATAGCCGTTAAGCAGCAAGCGAAATTTATTCATATATCAACTGATTACGTATTTAATGGTGAACAGTTTCGGCCTTATATTGAAACGGATACGGTTGACCCTCAAAGCGTTTATGGGGCGACAAAGCTTGCCGGTGAACAGGCAGTATTAAACACTATGCCTGTGGGTGCGCTAATTATTCGAACATCTTGGGTGTATTCTCCGTTTGGAAATAATTTTGTTAAAACGATGCTGAAGCTGGGGCGACAGAGAGATGCCTTAACGGTTATTTTTGATCAACTAGGCAGCCCAACCTATGCGGCTGATTTAGCTGAGGCGTTGATGCAGATAGTGGCTAATAAGTCATTTAATCAACCGAACATGGCGACGGAGCTTTACCACTATAGTAATGAAGGAGTATGTAGCTGGTACGATTTTTCAAAAACTATTTTTGAGTTAAGTAACGTTAATTGTGAGGTTAGCGCGATTGAAACAAAAGATTATCCGACAGCAGCAACACGGCCACACTATAGTTTGTTAAATAAGGCAAAATTTAAGCAGCAGTTTGGTTTGAAAATACCCTACTGGAAGGATTCATTAATACGCTGTTTAGCGAGTTTAAAGGAAAAAGAATAATGAAAACAATTTTAGTGACCGGCGGTGCTGGTTTTATTGGTTCAGCGGTTATTAGACACTTAATGACAGACACTGATTATCGAGTGGTTAATGTCGATAAGTTAACCTACGCTGGAAACCTTGAGTCTTTAATTTCAGTGAGCGAGAATTCTCGTTATAGTTTTGAGCAGGTTGACATATGTGATGTAGCAGAAGTTCAACGTGTATTTGCGCAATATCAGCCCGATATTATTATGCACTTAGCAGCTGAGTCACATGTAGACCGTTCGATTGATGGGCCCGCAGAATTTATTCATACCAATATTATTGGCACTTATACACTGCTTGAGCAAGCACGGCAATACTGGATGGTGCTGAATGAAGAAAAGAAGGCGAGTTTTCGTTTCCACCATATCTCAACGGATGAAGTGTATGGGGATTTAGAAGGGACTGATGACTTGTTTACTGAGTCTACACCGTATGCACCAAGCTCACCGTATTCTGCGAGTAAAGCAAGTTCTGATCACTTAGTTCGTGCTTGGCATCGAACGTTTGGTTTCCCTACGCTGATTACAAATTGCTCAAATAATTATGGGCCTTACCATTTTCCTGAAAAGTTAATTCCATTGGTTATTCTTAATGCGTTGGCAGGTAAACCATTACCTATTTATGGCAAAGGCAACCAAATACGTGATTGGTTATATGTCGATGATCATGCAAGAGCGTTAGTGTTGGTAGCAACGACAGGCGTTATTGCTGAAACCTATAATATTGGCGGGCATAATGAAAAGCAAAATATTGATGTGGTGAAAACAATTTGCCAGTTATTAGAAGAACTCGTGCCGAAAAAGCCAGTGGGTGTTGAACAGTATCAAGACTTAATTACCTATGTTACTGATCGGGCGGGTCACGATGTGCGTTATGCGATTGATGCCAGTAAAATTCAACAAGAACTTAACTGGACGCCACAAGAGACGTTTGAAAGTGGGATTCGCAAAACCGTACAATGGTACTTAGCGAATCAGGACTGGTGTGAGCACGTTTTAGATGGAAGTTACCAACAACTAACAACTAACAAGGACAGTATATGATTCCCGTAATAATGTCAGGGGGCAGCGGTACACGCCTTTGGCCCTTATCTAGAAAGCATAAGCCGAAGCAATTTATCTCCTTATTCGGAGATCATACGATGTTTCAAGAAACCATGTTACGTTTAAAGGGTGTTGAAGAGTTGGGGGCACCCATTATTGTCTGTAATAACGATCACCGTTTTATGGTGGCTGAACAATTACATGAGCTAGGGGTTAAGGAAAATAGCATTATTTTAGAGCCTTTTGGCCGTAACACGGCGCCTGCTCTGGCTATTGCTGCTTTGCAGGCCTGTCAAGCAGGCGATGACCCAGTGCTATTAGTGTTGGCTGCTGACCACGTGATTGAGAATATTGATGCCTTTCATCAAGCCATTGAGGTCGCTGAAAAGCAAGCGCAGGCCGGTTTTTTGGTAACATTTGGGATCGTTCCTACGGCACCTAATACAGGGTATGGCTATATTCAAGCCACAGAGAAAAATTGTGTAAGCTCAGTGAAAGCATTTGTTGAAAAGCCCGACCTTGCTACGGCTAAACAGTATGTTGATTCAGGCGCGTATTATTGGAATAGTGGTATGTTTATGTTTAAGGCATCTACACTATTAAGTGAGCTAGAATTGTATTCCCCAGCTATTTTAACGAGCTGTGCCGATGCGTTAGCGAAGGGTGTTAAAGATTTAGATTTTGTTCGCTTACAGGCGGATGCATTTGAGGCATGCCCGTCTGATTCAATTGATTACGCTGTTATGGAACATACCAGTAAGGCAGTTGTCGTACCTTTAGACGCGGGCTGGAATGATGTGGGTTCATGGTCATCGCTTTGGGAATGTGCAGAGCAAGATAGTGATAAAAATGTGCTGCAAGGTGACGTCATGATTGATGAAGTGACAAACTCATATATTCATAGTGAACATCGCCTTGTTTCTGTGCTCGGCTTAGATAATATTGTTGTGGTTGAAACAGCAGATGCGGTGATGGTTGCGAGTAAGGACAGTGCGCAGCAAGTAAAAAAGATTGTCAATCGTTTGGTTAAGGAGCAGCGGACTGAATCTGAAAATCACCGCTTGTGTTATCGTCCATGGGGGAACTATGACTCTATCGACGTAGGGGAAAGGTTTCAGGTAAAAAGAATTAGTGTCAATGTTGGAGCCTCCTTATCGTTACAGATGCATCATCATCGTGCTGAACACTGGATTGTTGTGAGTGGAACAGCAGAGGTGACATGTGGTGATGAGGTGTTGCTATTGAGTGAAAATGAATCTACTTATATCCCACTCGGCACTAAACATCGCTTACATAACCCGGGTAAGGTCGTGCTTGAAATGATTGAAGTGCAGTCAGGTAGTTACCTCGGTGAGGATGACATCATTCGTTTTGAAGATAACTACAAACGTAGTTAGCTAATAGCCGATACGTATATTGACTAATACGTTATATAAAATAAAAGAGACTAACTATGACCAAGCAATTAAGCTGCTTTAAAGCCTATGATATCCGAGGCCAACTTGGAACCGAGCTAGATGAAGATATTGCCTACCGAATTGGACGTGCATTTGGCCAGTTTTTACAGGCAGAAAAGATAGTGATCGGTGGGGATATACGCGAAACCAGCCCCGCATTAAAAGAAGCCGTTGCCAATGGTTTGAAAGATTCTGGTGTTGATGTTCTTGATATCGGCATGGTCGGTACAGAAGAGATTTACTTTGCGACTAAATACTTAGGTGTTGATGGTGGCGTAGAAGTGACAGCAAGCCATAACCCTATTGATTACAACGGTATGAAGCTGGTACGTGAAGATTCAAAACCTATTAGCGGTGATACCGGCTTGAATGATATTCAGCGTATCGCTGAAGAGAATGATTTTGAAGAGATTGACTTTTCATCACGGGGAACAACCGAACATATTTCAACCTTACAAGCTTATGTCGATCATTTATTAACTTACTTAGATACAGATGACTTAAAGCCATTAAAGCTAGTTGTTAATGCAGGTAATGGGGCGGCAGGACATGTTATCGATGAACTTGAAATTCGTTTCAAGCAAGCTTCTGTGCCAATAGAGTTTATAAAAATTCATCATGAAGCAGATGGTTCGTTTCCTAACGGTATCCCTAACCCTTTATTAGTTGAAAACCGCCCTGCAACCGCTGAAGCGGTGAGAGCACATGGTGCAGATATGGGCATTGCTTGGGATGGAGATTTTGACCGCTGTTTCTTGTTTGATGAAAATGGTGAGTTTATTGAGGGCTATTATATTGTTGGTCTATTGGCAGAAGCTTTCTTAGCAACAACACCTAAAGCAAAAATTATTTATGACCCGCGTTTAACGTGGAACACCATCGACATTGTTGAAGCGGCTGGTGGCGAAGCTATTATGAGCAAGACAGGGCACGCCTTCATTAAAGAACGTATGCGTAAGGAAGATGCTGTCTATGGTGGGGAAATGAGTGCCCATCATTATTTTAGAGATTTTGCGTACTGTGATAGCGGAATGATTCCTTGGTTATTGGTTGCTGGTTTATTAAATGCTAAAAACAAAAAGTTATCAGAATTGGTTGCTGAACGTATTGCGGCCTACCCATCATCGGGTGAAATTAATAGTAAATTAAAGGATCCCGATGCATCCATTACTCGAGTGTTGGATGCGTATAAAGAACAGGCAAATAATATTGATCAAACCGATGGAATTGGTGTTGAGTTTGATGAGTGGCGTTTTAATTTAAGACGGTCTAATACCGAGCCCGTTGTGCGTTTAAATGTTGAGTCTAAAGGCAATGTTGAATTAATGAAGGAAAAAACGAAAGAAATTCTAGCGCTGCTATTGAAATAAATACGAACTTGAGTGCTTGCTATTATGGTGCTCGTTTTAGCGTAGGTGTTTATTTTGTAATGAAAACCTGATAAAACAAACAGTTGTTAGAGTAATTAAAAAAATAATGGGGAAGGGGTAATGAAAAAAATAGTTTTCTTTTTAATGGTGACCATGTTGGTTGCTTGTAATGATGACAAGGCTGTGACTGAATCAGCGCCAAGCCAAGTTAAAGAGGCTGCCGTTGCCGTGCCAGAAAAAGAGGCGGTGGTTACGAGGAGTGCTGAACCTGTTCAGTTAGCCGATGTATCCGTGCCTTTTTACGGCGTAGCGCAAAACCTACAGCGTTTTGCCGAAGTGACTCAAATTAACGATAGTAACGTGCAAAGCTTGAAGCCAGCATGGGTGTTATCCATGGGTGATAATCGTGGTCAATCAACCCAACCTATTGTGATTGATGGGATCATGTATGCAACCAACCATAACTCTACGTTTGCTATTGACGCTAAAACAGGCAGACAGTTATGGAAGTCGATGATTGAATACCCAGCTGATACCGTGACCTGTTGTGGTATTACTAACCGCGGTGTGACTTACCATGATGGTGTTTTATACCGTGCAACGCTTGATAATCACGTATTAGCGATGGACCCTAAAAATGGTACGATCATTTGGGATGAAGTTGCCGCTGACGTGAAAGAAGGTTTCTCCATGACCAGTGCGCCTTTAGTCGCCAATGGTGTGCTAATTACCGGTATGTCGGGTGGTGAATTTGGCGTTAGAGCCTTTATTGATGGCCGTGACCCAAAAACGGGTGAGCTATTATGGCGCTTTTACACCATTCCAGAACCCGGTGAGCCAGGCGGTGATACTTGGGAAGGTGATGATTGGAAACGAGGCGGTGGCCCAACTTGGTTGATCGGTTCTTATGATAAAGACTTAGACCTAGTTTACTGGGGCGTGGGTAATGCGGCACCTTGGAATGCAGCGATGCACCCAGGGGATAACCTTTATACCAATAGTATTATTGCGATTAGACCGACAACGGGCGAACTCGTGTGGCATTACCAATTCACCCCGAATGATCCGTTTGATTACGATGGAGTGAATGATCCGATGTTGATCGATATTGATATCGATGGAACGCCAAGAAAAGTGCTTATCCAAGCTAATCGTAATGGCTATTTCTATGTTATCGATAGAGTAACCGGTGAGCTTTTAAAAGCCAATCAATATGTTGATAAGCTCAACTGGGCCGATGGTATTGACATGGAAACTGGGCGTCCAATTCGCGCTGAACGCGTTAAAAACATGATTGCTACTGGCGAGCAAACTGAAATTTGGCCGTCAGCTTTTGGTGGTAAAAATGTTGCACCAATGTCATTTAGCCCTGATACAGGACTAGCGTACGCAAATACCTTTAATATTGGCTGGAAATACACGCCAGTTCAGCAAGAATATAAGCCTGGTGTTTTCTATATCGGTATGACATTCGAATGGTTATTACCCGATGAGCCTAAAGGTTATTTGAAAGCAATTGAGCCAACGACGGGTAAAACGGTATGGCAGTTCCCATCGACTATTCCGATGAATGGCGGCACTTTGGTGACCAAAGGAAACCTTGTTTTTTCTGGTGCACAAACGGGTGAGTTATATGCCTTTAATGCCAAAACAGGTGAGAAGCTTTGGGAGTTTAGAACGAGCTCTGGCATTATTGCTCCTCCGATTACTTATCAATTAGGTGGTAAACAGTATATTGCTGTAGTGAGTGGTATTGGTGGTGTGTATAACGCATTTTCAGGTGACCCTCAGCTTAAAAACGTTAATGCAGGTGGTTCTATTTGGGTGTTTGATTTAGGTGAAGGTAATAATAGTACGATTGCAGCAGACACTATTTTACCTCCGGTTATTAAGTCGAATAAACCTGAAGTTATTGATGATGAAACAAAGTGGAGCGCATCCGTCAAGCACGGTGCTGAGCTTTATGAACAAACATGTTCACACTGTCATGGCATTAAGATGAAAACAGCAGGGACAACATTTGATTTAAGAACCTTCCCTGAGGGGCAAAAAGAGCGTTTCATGAACTCTGTTTCCAATGGAAAAGGGCAAATGCCTGCTTGGGGTGAAAAGCTCTCTCAAGAAGAAATATCAGACTTATATGATTATGTTATTCACTAGTTTTAGGCTGAACCAGCCATAGCGATTAGCTAAGTAAAAGGGCGAAACAGGCTTACCTATTTCGCCCTTTTTTATGCCTGCGTTCTTGTGGAGTGACCTTAAGCTCGAGGAATAGCAGACTTTAAACAGGTTTTATACTTTATTAATAGAGTTCTGCTGTAGATTGAGGGTAATGCCTAAGTTGCTTTATACGCTTGTTTTGGTACAGAGGGATTTAGGGTTGTGTTTTAGGCTTCGTGCACTTGGCTGGGATAAGCAGAGTAAGGGATGGCCTGAAGCGACTACATGGGTAGGAGGCGATAGGTGTCATGATAATGGCTATCTGTATCGTCTTTAATTTCTGGAATCATGATGCTGGGGGCGAAGTTCAGGGTTACTTTATTTAGTATTCGAATACATTCCAATGAGCTGTTGTACTATTCGTTACGTGTAGAGCAATACTTACTGCCTGTGGATGAGCGGTTCATAACGGGAGTTGAAGTAATTATCTGGGTTACCTCATGTGGCTAAATAATTAACATTACTTTTTTTCTTGAGTTTAGTAGTCGGCTTATTTCATCGTCAACTTTTTTATAGTTACGCTGTACTAAAGTTGTTTTTTTGTCGCGTAGGCTTGTCTCAAGTTGCTTTGTGACTATTTGTAGTGAGTTCATTCCGCAGTATGCGCATGAGCCTTGAATTTTGTGAGTGGTTTCAGCAGCTTTTAAGAAGTCACCTTTCTTAATATCAGCTAAAATTGAGCTGCGTTGTGTGCTTAATTCATCAAAAAATTTAGTTAGAATGATTGTGAGTAACTGTCTATCAGCGTTCATGTTTTTCATCGCTCGCTGGTAATCAAACATTTTATTTGATAAAGAGTTACTTTGGTTTGGATGTTCAGGTGTAAATGGAACGGATTTGTTGTCGTGTTGATTGAGTAGCAGCTCAATAAGGGAAAAAAATTCGGGATGATCGATAGGTTTAACTAAGTAACCATCAAAAGCACTAATGTGATTGGCACGCTCTTCACCACTTGTTATATGTGCAGTGACAGCGATAGCTGGTGTTGTATTGTTTCGGAGATTAGTTAGGTGGCGTATCTCATACAGTGCTTCGTTACCCATTTTAAATGGCATCCTTAAATCTAGCAGTAATAAGTCAAAGTCTTGCTTACTAGCAATATCGACGGCTTGTTGGCCGTCATTTGCACAGGTAACTTGAGCATGTTGAGCTTCTAGTAGATGAGTTAATAATAATCGATTGATCTCATTATCATCGGCAACTAATACTTTGACTGAGGAAAGGTCTGGAAAATTTTCATCCTGATGACTTACTTTGGAAACATATTTTTGTTTTGCCTTAAAATAAGGAATGGAAAAGCAAAAGGTGGAGCCAGTACCTAAAGTACTTTGTACACTAATAGAGCCGTTTAGAATATCTAGCAGGCGTTTTGTTATGACGAGCCCTAGGCCAGTTCCTTGGATATTATTCGTGTTATCAAGCTGAGAGAATGCTTGGAATAGTTTGTTAATGTTTTTATCGCTAATACCCGTACCTTGATCGTGAATAGATATTTCAATATGATTCTTTTGGGGACTATGTGCTTTTAAAATAATTTTAACGGTCGAATTTGGGCTGAATTTTATGGCATTACCAACAAGGTTTAGCAATATCTGACCGAGTTTTACGCGATCTTGATTAATGTATTCTTCAGCACTAGGGTCGTGCTGGTAGCTAATATTTACGCCATTACTTTCGGCTAAAACAGAGAGCGTAGCTAAAGTATCTTTAATGGTTTCTTTAAGTTTGAAGTCAGTACGGTTGATCTTCATTTTCCCCGCTTCAAGTTGAGCTAAGTCAAGAACTTCATTAATAATAATATGCAGATTTTTAGCTGATAAATGGGATGAATGAATCAGTTGTTGCTGATCCTTATTAAGGGAGGTTCTCTTGACGGCCTCAAGGAAGCCAATTATTCCATTTAATGGTGTGCGTATTTCATGACTAATATGTGAAATAAACTTAGACTTTTCTCGGCCAGCTTTTATCAGATCCTCTTGCGCTTCAAATAACTTATTGTTTTGTAACCTCAGCTCTTGTGTTGCAATACGAACCTTTTTTTCAGAGTTGTTTTGATGATGCTCAATAACAGAGGCCATGTCCTGGATGCCAGAAATAAGCGTAGAAATTTCATCTGAGCTATGATATTCAATGGGGTTCAGCTTGTAATTGGCTCTGGCAATGCTTTTTACATTACTGGCTAAGCCAAGAATAGGCGCACCTAATAAGTTACTAATTCGTCTTGTAATAAAGCCAATAATGATGAGTAGCATGGCGGTTATATAAAAACTATTTAATAAAATATCGTGTTGCCGTTGTAGAACTGCTTCGTAAGATAAGGCGACAGATACATAGCCTATAACATTATCACTTTGTCTGGCTCGACCTATCAATAAATTATCGAAGTCATTGTTACTCTCGAATGTCTTGACCTTAATTTCTTGAACAATTGTTTCCGTGGAAGGTTTAGTCGAATTTAGATTAAATTGACTATTGTATATTTGTGAAAGAGGCACTCCGAGCTGATCGGTGACTGTTATTGAGGTGATATTGGGCTCATCGGTATAGCCCTTAAGAATAGAATTTAATTCGCTTGAATTCCCAGTGTAAACACTTTGAACGGATGCTTCTGCAATTGATTCGGCTAAGTTTTGAGTCGTTTTATGTAGTAAATCATACATATCATTTAAACGAGTTGTGGTGAAGTAAATTGCTAAGGTAAAGGCAACCGTTGCTGCGGGGAGTACACCAAGCAGCAGTAACTTGCTTTGTATAGGAAGTTTATTGTAAGCCTTCATGGGCACTTAATTGTTGCTTTAATTGTTCGTCGCTAGGGAAGTGGATGTTTAAGCTTTTAGAAACTCTTCGGTTGCTGATGATATCAAAGTACTTTGGGTAAATGAGATTACCACTTTTAAGCCAGGCCAACGTGTTAGCTAGTAGTAAGTGTTCACCGAGGTGTTGTACTAGTTGCTGTAGGTCACTAACACTGCCAGCCATTGCTCCTGCTTTAATGAAGCCTTTAGAGAAGCCAATAATTGGAGTTTTATGTCTATAACTTGTCAGTAATACCTGTGATAGTGATGATGAATTGTAAATATCAGTATCGGCTATAGCTAGGATAATATCAGATTTTTTTGATATATCATCAATTCTAAAGCGAAGGTTGGTGGCGTCGGTTAAGTGGCCGTTAATGATAAGCTTCTTTTTTGTCGCGACTTGTTTTAGCTCGTTTAAATGGGGTGCTGAGTAGTTGGTAACGATAACGGCAATATCTTTAAATGTAGGACTAATAAGTTGAATTAAACCAAGTTGTCTAGCGGCAGGCTGATCCAAGACAAAGAAGCGGTGTAGTTCTAGACTGTTTAAGCAAGAGGGGAGGCAGGGGGCATGTTGTCGAGCACTCGCGAGCGTAGTCATTGCGTGAAAAGTAGGGGATTGAAAATTTAAAGTAATAATCTCACCGATAAGGTTGCTATCGAGGTTGACAATAGTTGTTTTCAGGTTGTTTTGAAGTAAGCTCGAGCTTAGCTCAGTACTGTTAATAGTATTAATTTGTATTGTTTTAGAGCTGGATAGGTAGGTTGATAATGCATTGAGAAAACGAGTTTGATATGAGCTCTCCGGATTGTAAATAATACTAATGCTTTGGGCGAATGATAATGTTGAATAAATAAAAATAGTGGTACTTAATAGTAGCTGTTTAAGTACACGAGGCACAGTTTTAACGTGTGATTTCAAGTTGGTGAGCAGAAGTGAAAAACTTCAAGCAGAAAAATGGAATTAAGGAGGGACACGCGTTGTTTGGCTGCTACAAGAACAACGTGTTGAAGTGGTGATAAGAGTATACGATCCATGTATATTAGTAGTGTTTGTTATTTGAAGGTATAGCTTGCTTCAATAAAGGCACGGTTATCGACGTTGAATTCATCTAGAAAATCTTTGTTTTTATCAAGTGCTAATTGAAGTTTTAGGCTCATGTCTAATTTCTGTCCATTCGTTAGCTTAATTGTTTTTCCGGTGTTTAGGTCTAAGTTACGCATGGGGCCTTGTGGGTTGCCTGAGTCTAAGTACTCCATGCTGCTTGTATAGTATAAAGCAGCGCTGACCCAAAGCCCATCATTCGTGGTATGTGCGACGAGTATATTAAAGGTATCCTTGGGCGCGGATGCTCGGATGTTTCTGACATCATTATTATTTAATTGACCAACATTGGCATGGTTATATGCATAACCTAGATGAAGTAAATTATTTTTATTCGGGCGATAGTTTAGCTCAACCTCATACCCGTTGATATTTGCATGATGAATGTTCCCAAATTGTTTTATTTCATTGCCAGCATTAACACTAAAAGGGGGAACGGGTGTGCCATTAAGGGTAATGAAAATAGGCGTATCAATGTCAATAGTGTCAATCAAATCATCATATTCATTTCTGAAGAGCTTAATATCAAGAGTTAGGCTGTTTTTGAGGAACAAGCCGTGATACCCAAGTTCAAATGAAGAGACTTTCTCGGGGTTCAAGCCACCAGCGCTTCTACCCCCTGGTAAGGTGAATAGTAAGCCAGGTGTTGAGACTGACTCAAAGGTTAGGTCGGCATTAAATTTTTCTTCAGTCAGTACAGGAATCCTAGAGGCATGGGCTGCCGATAATCGAAAGCTATGATGCCGAGAGGCTAGGTAGTTAATGGCAACTCTGGGTGATAAGTTGTCGCCACTTAACTGGTTGTGTTCCCACAGTGCCCCAAGGTTTACAATAAACTGTTCTGACGGCTGCCATTCAATATTGCTAAAAAGACGCTGTAAGGAGTTATTCAGTTTTTTATTTGTGCCTAACCACAGAGGTATGCGTACACGATCATTTCTGCTGCCTAAGCCCCATGACATACGGAGTTTACTTGATGCCTGAAATTGATGTTCAAACTCAATGTCATATCGATCATAATATTGGCTGTAATCAACGTGTGTTGTAACGTCGCCTATTCCAGGAATACCGGGGTTAAATGTAGAGTTTACTTTGTCGGTGCTTTTTTGTTGGACGTATGAAATCTGGGTGGTAAATTGCTGGTGGTTTCGTGTTAAATGCTCCCACTTTAAGTGTGCAGAGTAGTTAGAGCTTTCAACTTGGCGTGCAGGGTCAAACGGGTCAGGGGTGTCACTTGGGTTTTTAGCCTGCCTCAGTGTATTAACAGCGCCAACATTGAGCTGCAGTGTATCATTTGCTGTTACCTGATAATCAAAGCGTGTATTGAAAAGGTCTTGGCGGCTGTCGTCATAATTATTGCTATAGCCACCATCATCAATATGAGAAGCACTGACTCGAATATTAAGGTTATCGTGATCGTAGCCGGTTCGTAATAAGCTGCGTTGGTAGCCGCGTTCACCGAATGTTGACTTAACTTGGAAGCCAGTTGACTGAACGGAATGGGAGGTGGATATGTTTATTACACTTTGGAAGGCGTTAGAGCCAAAAGAAGACCCATTAGCACCACGAATCACTTCAATTCGTTCAATATCTTCAATAACGAGTGGTAAGTTTGCCCAATCAACACCACCAAATAAGGGACTGTAAACAGAGCGCCCATCTATTAGAACTTGTACGCCTTGAGGGTGCTCGCTGGCCAGCCCTTGGTAGGCGACAACGGGGTAGTTGCCACGAAAATAGCCAACATGCATTCCAGGGACTAGGCGAAAAAGATCAGGAATGTTTTTTGCGCCAGATAGTTTGATGAGCTCTCTATCAATAATCGTAACTGTAGCGGGTGCTTCGTTTTGAGGTTGGGCTAGGCGAGTAGCCGATAAAACAATAGGGATTTCTTGTTCTGAAAAGTATAGATCAGGGCTATCCATAGCAAAAACAGGGGGAAATATGATAGTTATTGAGCAGTAAAAACTCATAAGTATCATTTTTGATAGCATGTTTATTCTTTTCATGGCAATTAACGAGCTGCTTTATTTGAAGGCATAACTAAATACTGACCTATCACTACATTGGTGGTACGTGGCGGAGCTGCTTTATATTGGGTTTAACTAAAGTAATGAAATGTTAGTGAAAACTCACCTTGGAATTCTCTTGTTATTTGAATTTTAACATAGCAATCTAGTCTTAAGCACATAACATAAAACTATTAAGACTGCTGGGGTAGGTATGGTACTGTGGCGGGCTTGCCGATTCTTAACATACGAGAAAAAATGACTTACCCCACGATTGAAGACTTTGTTGGTAATACACCGCTAGTGCGTTTGCAGCGCTTAAACCCTACCTCAAATACTATTTTGTTGAAGTTAGAAGGTGATAACCCTGCGGGTTCGGTAAAAGATCGCCCAGCATTGAGCATGATTCAGCAAGCTGAATTACGGGGTGATATAAAACCAGGGGATTGCTTAATTGAGGCCACCAGTGGCAATACAGGTATTGCTTTAGCGATGGCTGCAGCTATTAAGGGGTATAAAATGATTCTGATTATGCCTGATAATATGAGTGCTGAACGTAGAGCATCAATGAAAGCTTATGGTGCTGAAATTATTTTAACGCCTGCAGCAGGTAGTATGGAAGCGGCCATTGATTTATCAAGAGAAATGGAAGCGCGAGGTGAAGGGAAGGTATTGGATCAATTTGCTAATGCAGATAATCCGCTGGCTCATTACCGTGGAACAGGCCCTGAAATTTGGCATGATACTGCTGGGGAAATCACCCATTTTGTCAGCTCGATGGGAACCACTGGGACGATCATGGGAACCTCGATGTTCCTAAAAGAACAAAACCCAGCGATTCAGGTGGTAGGTGTTCAACCAGAGGGTGATTCAAAAATTCCAGGAATTCGCCGCTGGCCAGAAGAATATTTACCTAAAATATATGACCGCTCTAGAGTGGATAGTATTTTGGATGTTAACCAACAGCAGGCAGAAGATACAACGCGAGCACTAGCAGCTCAGGAAGGTATCTTTTGTGGGGTTTCATCAGGCGGTGCAACGTATGCGGCTATTGAATTGGCTAAGCAGGTTGAGAATGCAACCATTGTTGTCATTATCTGTGATCGAGGTGATCGGTATATTTCTACAGGAATTTTTCCAGACTAATCATCATTTAGCGTTTAAAATGTCGCTCACTAATGACTGACACGATGGTTTAAAGATCAACATGGCAAGACGCAGAAATAGACGCAAGAATTTACCTCCAGAAACAGCTAACGCGACCATTGAGTCGATGGCACATGATGGCCGTGGGGTGGCACATGTTGATGATAAAGCTGTTTTTATCGCGGGTGCTTTACCGGGTGAAGAGGTGGTTTTTGAATATTCAAAAAAGAAAAAGGATTTTGCCGAAGGCCGTGTTACCGAGGTAATTACCGCTTCAGCTGATCGGGTTGAACCAGGTTGTCCGCACTACACTATTTGTGGTGGTTGTAGTTTTCAGCATTTAGATTCCGACAAACAGATTTTGGCGAAGCAGTCGATTCTAATTGATCAGTTTAAAAGCATCGGTAAGCTAGAAAACATTGAGTTATGGCCCGCATTAACAGGGCCGCATTGGGGTTACCGTCACCGAGCACGTTTAGG
>JQIA01000792.1_pt1 | contig 16734 bp, 12 predicted proteins | sample 811431 | NCBI WGS metagenome assembly JQIA01 (sample SAMN02998118, study PRJNA258478) | marine sediment metagenome | biome: marine; feature: seafloor; material: sediment; isolation source: oil-polluted sediment collected from 3 locations (0.5 km, 0.7 km and 0.9 km)... | place: USA: Gulf of Mexico ...
GCCAATCACTAAATCTTGTACCCCAAGGGCACTTGCTTCGCAGCGTATATGGCACCTTTTCCTTAGCCATCTATATATTTTTTACGATATCATCAGGAAATTGTTTGCAATGTTACAGGGAGTATTAACAGCTTGAACTTACAGAAATTTATAAACCAGCCACTTTCTATTGGTGAAAAACAGGTCAAAAATAGACTGTTTTTAGCACCAATGGCCGCTTTGGGGCATATTGCCTACCGTCAGATGGTTTCTGATTATGGCGGTTGCGGACTGCAGTTTATGGAAATGTGTAATGCGAAGGCTGTTCCCCATGAAAACCGTTATGTATCAACAACTTTCAGATGGCGGGATGAGGAACTTGATACTCTGGTTTGCCAGCTTTTTGGTTCTGATCCGTCGGTGATGGCGAAGGCAGCTGCAAGGCTTGAGCAGGAAAATTTTTTTGGTGTGGATATCAATTTCGGCTGTTCTGTGGCCGCTATCTGCAACAAAAATTGTGGTGCCGCATTGTTGAAAGAGCCGAAACTTGCTGCTGAAATTGTCAGTACCATAAGAGAGGCGGTCTCATTTCCTGTTTTCGCAAAATTTAGAACCGGTTGGAGCAGTGATCCTCTTCCTGCAGTTGAACTTGCAAAACGATTTGAGGATGCAGGAGCAGATGCTCTTGTTTTTCACCCGAGGGTTGCTCCGGACAGGCGGGGGAGACCACCACGATGGGATCACATCAGAATGGTGAAAGAAGCTGTATCTATACCTGTTTTTGGCAATGGTAATATTTTTGATGCAGGTGATGCTGAGAAAATGATTACTGAAACCGGATGTGACGGTGTCTCCATTGGACGTGCCGCGATTGCAAAACCCTGGATTTTTGCAGAGCTTGCCGATGGTTTTAAGCCCGATGAGATGATATACAGAGATCATGTTCTTAAAATGATAGAACTTTTGGAAAAGCATTATCCGCCGATCAACGCCCTGAAACTTTTCAAAAAATCAGCTATTTACTTCTGTGCGAATTTTAAATTCGGGCACAAGATCTGGGCGAAGATGATTAAAGGGGATTCGATGGAAGATATTAAATATAATGTAAATGAAATATTCGTAACCCTACCGGCAGTTTCCCTGCGCCCAAACATGAATATGTTTATTTAACAACAGTCATCTAAATATCTGTCCGTCATTATCGTTGTTTTTTTCTGTTCTTTATTATACAAATGGCCAATGAAAAAATTAGAGTAAAAGCCTCCATATACAAAAGTAAAAAATAGATTTATAAATTGTTTTTAATATGATTCTTATAATTATTCATAGTAACAGGTATATTTCGACTTAGTTAAATAAGGAGAACTTAAATGAAACTAAAACTCTCAATTGGTATTGCCGCTCTTTTTCTTGTTATGCAGACAAATGCTTTTGCGATAACAGGACATCAGGTGTACAACAAATACAAGCAAATCGAAACAAAGATGGATAAGTCTTTTAAATCAATAAAAATGGTTGTTGAAATGGATACTGCCGGTACCGTTACTGAAACAACAATCTACAGAAAAGGAAAGAAAACCCGTGTTGAAGCTGTGATTAAAAAAAGCAATAATCCAATGTTGGGTCAACCGGGACAAAAATCTATTGTTATTGATGATGGTGTTAATATGACGACCTTTCATCCGATGATGGGTAAGATGGTCATGCCAAGTGATTCAGCAGATGAAGAGAGCCGGAAGCCTTCAAAAGTAAAGTACTACGGAGAAGAGACGGTTTCAGGTATTAAATGTCATAAAATAAAGGCACGTTTCTTAGACGGCGAACAGGAAACTCTCTGGATTGCAGTGAAAGATTATGCTCTTGTGAAGGAGAAGGATGGGGAAGGTACAAAGATAGTCAATTCAAATTTTAAGAAGATTAAAGGGTTTCGCCTTCCATACCTGACGCAGACGTATGACAACGGCTCCCTCGAAAGTACATCAAAAATTAAATTGGCAAAAGTTGGTGTTTCTATTTCGAATTCAAAATTCAACCCAGCAAAAGTTAAGGGATTCAAAGCTCCAAAGAAGGGTGCCGGTAACCAAGGTTCCGGGCTTGTTCCACAGAACGGCGAGCAGGGTGTTCAGATGATGAATATGATGGGAATGGCAATGGAAATACAGCGTCTTCATATGAACGGAGAGACGGAAAAAGCTGAAGCATTAACAAGAAAGATGCAACAGATGGGTCAGCAGGGGCAGTAGATATATCTGTCACGAAATCGTTCTTGTCATCAAATAAAATCAACTCCTGGCCGGTGTTTTTTATCGGCCTTTATCATCAGGTTCCAAAAGGATGAAATGAAACTACTACTTAAAATTCTGGGTGTTTTTGTTGTTATTATTCTTCTAATTATTGGTGCTGGCTTTTACAGCCTTTTTTATACAGCCCTTCCGGCAAAAACAGCGTTGAAATTTTTGCAGTCATCCGATTCAAACTGGACCTTTAATGATATCAGTGGATCTTTATCAAAAGGTTTCAGTGTTGGATCATTAACGTATAAAAGGCCGGAAGACCCAACGAAAGTTTCTGAGATAAAAAACATCGGGTTTGAGTATGAAAAATCATCAGATTCGATTGTGATTAAAGAGTTTCATATCGATTCAGCCTATCTTTATATTGACCCGAAAGGCGGTAACGGGCAGCTGACATACACAAAAACAACAGCACAGAAAGGGTCGGGCAACAATAATGGCAATTATGATAATTCAGGTGGGCATGACGAAGAATACCCGGCTTCAGAAGAAACTGAACGTTACAATGATCATGGTGAAGTTGTAGAGAAAAAAGAAAAAACATTTTTTGATCGGTGGAGTTCAAAAAAATGGGTGCTAAAAAGTGTAAAGATCAAAGATCTCACCATTGAAGATCCGACCACAAATGAAAAAACCTATATCAAAGAAATTCAATCCGATGGCGCTGTATTTACTGACGGAAAACTTCTTTTCGGAAAGCTGCTTGTTGAAAGTAATAACCTTGATTTTACAATTAATCCATTCGGTGATCTTAATGAAGATAATATGGGTTCAATAGCATCAATTAAAGGCCGGGTCGGAAAAAAACTTTACTGGAAACTGAAGAAAGATATTAATTTTTCAGGCTTTATTGATTTGACGACCTTCCCTGGCAACGTGAATTCATTTAATGGCTTAAATGGAGCGATACAAATCATTAATGAAACTGACGAGACGCAGAGGGTTCTTGTTAAAGAATTCTCTTTTGATGAGTACATTCAGGAAGAGTCTGTTCCGCCTTTGAAAAAATTGAACCTTGAAGCTGTTTATCATTTGAAGGATGGGCGAAAAGAGGCTCTGGAGATCATGAGTGGTGATTTTACACTTGGCAGCGCATTCTTTACCCTTGAGAAGGGAACGATTGATCTTTCTGATGATGCCCCGAATAATCAGGAACTTCTAGCACATGCTTCATCAGAGGGCGTTGATTACACAATTAGAATTACATCAGAAGGCAAAACGAAGTTGCATTTCGTGTCAAAGCCGGCAATGGAACAGGGTGAAATTTTGTCAAAACTGTTATATGATAAAGATTTTAGCAGGGTTAATTCGGAAGAAAAAACAGGTATTGAAAATTATTTAAGGTAGTTGTTTATACAAAATGAGACTATACAGGTGATATAATGAAGCCGGGAAAACTGAAATTAATAACAATTTTACTTTGTCTTTTTAATCTCTATGGCATTATCGGGCTGTTTTTTTTAAACACTGCGTCTGAGTATTTTAAATATGTTGCAGCAGCAGCTGTTGTTGTCGTTTTTCTTTCATATATCGTTATTGCCTTTTTCTGGCAGGGGAAGAACTGGGCAAGGCTGCTTATATTGCTTGCAGCCCTTCTATCTATTCCGAATATCTATAATTTTCTACACCTCCATGTTGTCAGTAAATTTATTATCGGTGCTGAGTTTGTCTTTGCTCTCTATCTGCTGTACTGGCTGAATACAAAGTCAGTGAAAGAGTATTTTTTAAAGTAATACGGGGGTGATACGTGTTTAATTCGATACTTTTTGACCTTGACGGTACTTTGACAGATCCTGAAACAGGTATTGTAAGATGTATTGAATATGCATTGGACAAGATGAATGTTCATGTTTCGAAAAATACCGATTTTTTGAAATATATTGGCCCCCCATTGCAGTTAGCATTTGCTGACCTTCTCAATACTGACGAAAAACATATAATAGACAGAGCGATTTCTTTTTTCCGTGAGAGGTTCCGTGAGAAAGGGCAATATGAGAATGAGGTATATGATGGGATAGAGCCTCTATTAAAGAAACTTGTCGATAACGGAAAACGATTGTTTGTAGCAACCTCAAAACCTGAATTTTTCGCAAAAAATATCATAAATCACTTTAATCTTTCAGGGTATTTTTCAGGTATATACGGTGCTGGTCTTGATGGTACCCGATCGAATAAAGCAGAACTTTTAGCGTTTCTCCTGAAAGTGGAGAAGATTGAACCTGACACAGCCATAATGATTGGTGACAGAAAGTACGATATCACAGGTGCAGTATTTAACAATTTATCTTCAATCGGTGTTTTGTGGGGATATGGTTCCAAAGCAGAACTTGAGGCTGTAAATGCAACCTGGTTATGCAATGATGTTAATTGTCTCGCTGATATTCTCATCTAAAAAAGATATAAAGTGAACACAGGTCATCATAAGGCAGTAGAGCTCTATGTGCTTGCAGTTTTAAAATCTATATGATATAATCATCAACAAAAGTAAACATTTCAGAAATAATTCATTATCTATTTTAAATTGTCGTTCAAACTTATTTATGCAAGTGGCTTGTGTAACCGTTTTTACGTATATTGTATCTCACAGTGCAGTTTACCTTATTCAGTCTCTGTGGGGTTATCCGGTGTTTGTTAACGTAAATCGCTCTATTTTTTCGGAGGGAGAATGATAAGAAATCCTTTTAAAAATCTCAACCTGTCTTTTAAACTTATCGGTGGATTTAGCTCAGTTCTGCTGCTTTTTGTTCTTGTGATGGTTATTTACAACTCTACAATAAATGATACGACCGCAAGTTACGATGAACTGTTGACGGTAGATATGAAAATGGCTGAACATGCCGCCCATATTGAAAATCTTATGTTGCAGTGTAGAAAAAATGAACAAAACTTTCTTTCCAAAAAGAAACTTGAGTATCATAAAAAGCTTCTTTCAAATGTAAAAAAATTGATTCAGGAAGCGAAAAGCCTGGATGCTCTTGCAAGAGAATGTGGTGATAAAAAGGCATGTGCCAGGGCAAAAGAGATTATAAAGAATATTAATTCGTATAAAAACAACTTTGAGCTTGTTGTTAAAGCTTATCAAAAACAGGGGCTTAATGGCAGGTCCGGCCTAAGAGGCAAATTCAAAAAAATAGTTGATACATTTACAAAAGACATGAGTCTGCATGACTTGGAAGACATAAATATGGCGCTAACGAAACTGAACCTTGCAGAGAAGACATATTTGTTTGAAAAGACAGCAAAAGCTAAGATGAATTTTTTAAAAGAAATTGATGCGATGGAAAAACTCGGTAATGCAAAACCATCCAATGAAGTTAAAGCTATGATGACTGAGTTGATCAAAGATACAGTCCCTGAGTATAGAAAAGCTGCTCTAAAGGTAATAAAATATATTGAGGCTTTTAGCCTTATAGAACCTGGTAATGAACATCTTAAAGGTATGCAGGAAATTACTTCAGAGCTGATAGAACTTGTCACAGCAGCTTATTTTCAAGGAGCTCGATCACTTTCTTTAAATATCAGTCTAAATGAGAAAAACTATCTCTTAAATAAAGATGATAAATATGCAAACGCTACAAGAGAAGCAATTAAAGATATCCGAAAGGCATTTAAGGATTCATCAGTTGTAGAGGACTATGTTAAAATAGCCAATGCAACACTAAACCGTTATCTTACAACATTTAATACTCTTGTCGCAACAGACAAAGAAATCGCCAAACTTCTTTCCGCGATGAATGATTCTGTAGACAGAATTGGTCCTATTGTTGAACAATTGAATATTAATGCTTCGAAAAATGCGAAAGATAAAAAAGACAATGCCGCTGAAAGAATAGCCAAGAATGCAAAAACTGCTTTGACTATAGGACTTGTAGCAGTTTTGTTCGGTATGCTTCTGGCTTTTGTTATTACAAGGGGTATTACAAAACCTGTTTTTACTGCTGTTGAGTTTGCACGGAAAATGGCAAAGGGAGATTTGTCACAGCAGCTTGAAATAACAAGTAAAGATGAGATCGGGATGCTGTCTATCGCGTTAAATGAAATGGTTAAGAATCTCAATGCTATGTTTGGTGATATATCTACAGGCGTTGATGAACTGACAACTTCTTCGAAATCACTTTCGGATGTTTCTTCTGAACTACTTCAGGGAGCCGATACGACAAAAGAGAAATCTGGCCTGGTTTCTGATTCTTCAGAAAAAATGAACTCCAATATAAACTCTGCCGCTTCCGCCATAGAAGAAGCTTCAGCGAGTATGAATCTGCTGACTGAGACTGTTGCAGATTTAAACAGGACAACTACTGAAATTGCCGGTCAGGCAGATGAAGCAAGGAAGATAAGTGAAGAAACTGTACAGCAAGTTGAAAGTGCCTCATCCAAGATTGATGAACTGGCGGTTGCAGCTACTGATATTGGTGCTGTAACAGAAACAATTTCAGATATCTCAAAACAGACGAATCTTCTGGCGCTGAATGCAACGATAGAATCCGCAAGGGCAGGAGAAGCTGGAAAAGGTTTTGCAGTTGTTGCCGGTGAAATTAAAATCCTTGCTAGCCAGACTGAAGAAGCAACAAAGGCAATCAGTGGTAGAATAGAAGGTGTTCAGGCATTGACAAAAAATACCATGGACGAGATCAACCGGATCATGGACATTATGAACAAGGTAAATGAAATAGTTAACAACATTGCATCGGGCGTTAATGAACAGTCAGAAACGACGCATGGTATTGCTGAAAATATCAGTCAGGCATCAGATGGCATGCAGGAGATAACCGTTGTAATGGCTGATAACTCGACGGTTACAAGTGAAATTGTTTCGGATATTACAGAAGTGAACACCTCGGCACATTCTATAGCTGACAGCAGTAATAAAGTTCATGAGAGCTCCGACAGCTTACTGGCACTTGGTAATAAATTGGAAGCGATGGTGAATAAGTTTACCCTGTAGATGGGATTTGGATGCATGGATGCATCCTGTTTTTTATAGGTACCGATAGTTATCTGTATATGCAGATACTATAATTTCAAAAAAATGAAAAATAAGGAGCGAAGAATGTTAAAAAAAATCATTTTAACGATTGTTGTCTTACTTGTTGTAGCTACAGGTTCCTATGGCGTTGAAATTGGTGGTGTTGAGCTGGCTGAAACGATGAAGATTGGAAATGAAGAGCTGGTTCTCAATGGCTATGGTTTGAGAAAAAAATTCATGTTTAAGGTTTATGCTGCAGGTTTATATCTGTTAGCGAAACAGACTGACAATAAAGCTGTTCATGTAGCAAATGATCCACAGGTTTTGTTAATGAAATATAGAAGGGGTATTCCGATCCAAAAAATTGACAGTGTCTTTTATGAAAGCTTTGCTGTTTCAGCAGGTGAACCTGAGCGCGATGTTTATGATGCGACCGGTAAATATGGAAATGTTACGAAAGAAACAGTGAAGTTTATGGGATGGCTCTGTCAAAAAGATACAGAAAAAAATGATGAGTGGATATTTAAATATACCCCTGGAAAAGGAACAGATGTATATATTAACAGAGGTGGCGTTGAGGATCATAAGGGAACGATCCCCGGGCTTGACTTTAAAAAGGTTCTTTTTGGTATCTGGCTAATGGATGATGCGCCTGTTGGCAGTTCCCTTACAGAACAGTTAATGGGTGATGTATAAAGTTGATGGCGTCGTAAAAAGTCCCATCTACTGCGTTTTAGTGCCTGACCAGACTTTTGACGTACCATATGTACTACTTCAAGCCTGGACAATCACTAAATCTTGTATATGGGACCTTTTCCTTAGCCATCTCAATACTTTTTACGAGAGTATCAAAGTTTTTCTAATTATTTGTAGTCATACCATCCTTTTCCTGCTTTTCTGCCTACTCTTCCCGCATCCATATGCTCACGGAAAATTCCGGGGGCTTTAAAGCGGTCACCATATGCCTCCGTTAGAATATCATGAACTTTACCAAGAAGATCCAGACTTACATTGTCACTCAGCTTGAATGGTCCCACAGGATGGCCTAATCCAAACATACAGGCGGTATCGATATCTTCAATTGTTGCAACACCTTCATCAAGAAGTCTGTAAGCCTCTGTCATCAGAGCGAGAAGAATTCTGTTTACAACAAACCCTTCAACATTTTTAACTTTGACCGGCTTTTTTCCAATTTCTTCACAGAAACTGATTCCGGTTTCAACAACCTCAGGAGCAGTCAGGAGGCCTGGAATAACTTCAACCAGTTTCATAACTGAAGCCGGAGAGAAAAAGTGAAGGCCGACAAATTTTTCAGGGCGTGCAGCCGATGCAAGTTTTGTAATTGAAATTGATGATGTATTTGAGGCGAAGATACAGTCATCTTTACATATTTTATCAAGCTCTTTGAAAAGACTCTGCTTTATATCAACAACCTCGAGAATCGCCTCAATGACGATGTCAACTGTTTCAAAGCCGTCATTTGTTGCCTGCGGTGTTACCCTGGAAAGAATGACATCTTTTTCACCCTCTTCAAGTTTGCCCTTTTTAACTGATTTTGACAGAATGGTTTCAATTGTCTGTTTACCTTGATCAGCGAGTTCCTGGCTGATCTCCTTCATGATAACATCCATACCGGACCGAGCACAGCAAAGAGCAATTTCAGCTCCCATCATACCTGCTCCGACAATTCCAACTTTTTTAATTTTTGACATAATCATAACCTTTTATTAAAAATTTAAAAAATAATCGTATTCATCCTTTAGTATAAAAAATTCGTTTACGTTAACGTAAACGATGAGGTTGTGTCAATATAAAATTGCCTGATAAAAGGAAGGCTATCTTTCGTGGTAATGGTTAAGCAACAGAAAGTTTTTCTCTAAAGCCAGTCACTGGTTTAAGTTGATGGATATAATAAAATTACATACTTATAGTGATTCGTAAGAATCGATTGCAAGGGCAGAAAAATAGTCGGAAAATTGTTTCAACGATGAAAAGCTACTGAGATCAGTAATAATATTATTACTGACCTCAGTGTTATGATCAAAATATTCTTTTATGAGTAGTCCGCATAGCTGATACCAAAGAAAACTCTGTAAAGCACCGGTACAATAATTAGAGTGAGACCCGTTGCGAATAACAGCCCAAAAATTATACCAATAGCCATAGGTTCCCACAGAAGACCCCCACCAATCCATAGGGGTATCAGTCCAAAAGCCGTTGTTGCAGTTGTTAAAAGAATAGGGCGAAATCGTTGAAGTGCAGCATCGACGACTGAGTCTTGTGGCTGCTTATTATTTTCTGTTTCTTCAAATTCAATACGGTCCAGAAGTACTATTGCGTTATTGATAACAATACCGGCAAGAGAGATAAGGCCTAAAAAAGCCATGAATCCAAAATATGATCCTGTTATTAGTAAGCCAAGAATAACACCTATGAGCCCAAGTGGTATTGTTAATAAAATAATGGTCGGCTTTTTTATTGAATTAAATTGAGCAACCAAAAGTAGAATGATTATTAAAACGGATAAGGGTAGTTTCTTTATGATAGCTCCCATTGCATCTGAGCTTCCTTCTGCATCGCCTCCTATTTCATATGTATAGCCCTGTGCCCAGTTTTGTGATTCATTTTTAAGCCAAGGTGAAAGCTGGTTCATAACCTCACTTGCTGTAACTCCAGGTTGCACATCGGAGGTTACTGAAAGTGTACGTGTAAGATCCCGTCTCAGAATTTTAGTGGGTTGCCACTTTACTATTATTTCTGCTACTTGTTTTAGCGGTACACTTTTTCCTGAATTCTGAACGTAGATATTCATACCTTCAAGTTCTTCGATCGTTAGTGTATCAGCATTGTCGTTTCTCATCATGATTGGAATAACTTTATCATCTTCTCTGTATGAACCGGTTTGTGAACCGGATAATACTGTTTGTAGAGAAACGGCAATGTCCTGATTCGAGACACCAGCTATCTGAGCATTGGTTTGATTAATATCGACAACGAGTTTTTTGGTTTTCAGTCCCCAGTCATCGGAAATATTTTTTGCTCCGGCAATAGACGAGAGTTTGATTTTTATTTTTTCAGATAATTCATAAAGCTTTGTCTCATCATCACCTGAAATTCGTATAACTATTGGATCTGCAGACCCTCCACCGCTTATAAGCCTGGAGACACTGTATACTACATCAGGGAAGTTATTAAAGATAAATTCATCCAGAAGTCCAATAACCAAGTCATTAGCAGGATCAGAGCTTGTATTGATAAGAATATGGGCTGCATTCGGGCTTGATTCGGGAGCCGTGTAGCCAAGGTCATACTTGGGGGCACCTTCACCCACATAAGAAGACCAGCTCACAACACCTTCGGTTTTACCCGTCAGTGAAAGAAGGTTGGCCTTCATATAGGCTTCAACTTTTTGAACCATCGTTTCTGTTTTTTCTATTGCCGTTCCAACAGGGAGTTCGAGGTTGAGTGTTACCACTGCCCGGTCACTTTTTGGCATAAAGATAAATGGAATGAATTTCATTAAGAAAAGAGAGGTTACAAACATTATCAAAACAACAGAAATAGTCAGAACAGGGTGTTTCAGGTTAAAGACAAGAAAGCGCCGGTAATAAACGGACAATTTATCAAACAGACCTGGTTTAGTAGCTTCGCTGCCTTTCTTTTTATTAACTTTGATTGCGGAAACACAAAGGAGAGTAATTAGGGAAAGTGTTAAAATCCATGAGCTTATTAAGGCGATGGTAACCACTATAAAAATATTCCCCATGATTTCGCCGAGAACCGATTCTGCGAGGAAAAAAGCCATAAAGGCTGCTGAAGTAGTGAGTGAAGATGTTAAAAGAGAGATCACCAACTCCCGGGAAGATTCAATGGCAGCATCGAAGGCTTTTGTTCCACCTTCCATTTTGACCATTATAGATTCTGACATAACGATAGCATTATCGACCAGCATACCAAGGGCAATAATCAATGCAGCAAGAGTAACCTTGTTTAATCCCACACCCAAAATTGACATAATCAGTATTGTCATTACCATAGTAGCCGGGATCAGTGACGCAACGACCATTCCGGTTCGAAGTCCCAGAAACATAAGCATGACGATCAGGACGACCACAATTGCCTGAATCAGGTTCATAATAAAACCATTTACTGATGTTTCTACCACAGCATCCTGAGAGGCGACACGCTCAATTTCAACACCGTAGGGATAACTCTCCATCAGCTCTTTAAGCTTTTCATCTACCTGGCGGCCCAACAATATGATGTTTCCACCTTTTTTAAGATTAACACCGATTGCCAGACCGGTTACCCCATTGATGTTGACAATGCTGTTGCGTGGTGTGAGGTACCCACGTGTAATATTAGTTACATCTCCCAGGCGTATGAGTTTGTTGTCCGCTATTGAAACAATTACCTGCCGGAGGTCATCAACAGATTCAAAACTTCCCGTAGGTTCTAAAATAATCCGTCTGTCACCAGCTCTTAACTCACCGCCGGGTATAATGATGTTAATTTTTGAGATAATATCAGAAACATGCTCTTTCGTCAGGCCAAGCTCAGAGAGGCGGGCATCGTCAAATTCAATATAGATTCGTTCTTCCTGGATACCTGTAATTTCAACCTTTGCAGCATCTGGTAGTTTTATGAGTTCATTCCTGATATCATCTGCAATATCTTTTATCTCAGAGAACGAATACCCTTGTGCTGTCACACCTAAAATAATGCCGAAGACATCACCGAGCTCATCTTCTATCGTAACTTGGGAACCCTCAGGCAGTTGGCTTTCGACTTCTTCAACCTTCCGTCGAATTCGATCGAAAATTGGCTGAAGATTAAATTCACTTTCCTTTAAGGCAACGGTTACAATTGAAATACCTGTACGGGACTCACTCGAAATATAATCTACTTCTGGAATCTCCTGAACAACTTTTTCTATTTTGTCGGAAATAAGATTTTCGACCCTGACAGGACTTGCCCCGGGATAAGAGGTCACGATATTGACATTTCGGATAAGAAAGGGAGGCATGTCATCTCTCGGCATCGCTTGAAATACAGATAAGCCCCCAAGGACCATGACAAATAGAACCGCAATTGTCAGTACATTATTCTTCAATGCAAATCGAGTTATCATTTTATTCTCCAGACCCGGTGTATTATTTTACTTAATAAGACGAACTCTTAGCCCATCTGTCAATTGAGCGATACCTGCAGTAACAACGCGTTCTCCATCTGCAGCCCCACTTTTAATTTCAAATCCGTTATCAGTCAGTTTTCCAATTTGAACAGGTGTCTTATGAACGATACCAAACCCTTCTTTTTCTAAGGTAACTGTGAATATAAAGTTACCTTTTGAATCTTCACCAACTGCATGAGTGGGAAGAAACAAGGAGGGTGAGCTTTGTTCCCGATGAAATGAAAATGCTACTTCTGCAGGCATTCCTGGCCTTATTTCACTAGTTGAATGTACGATATCAACTGTAACCGGGTATGTAGATGATTCCTTATCAACCGTGTAGGATACTTCTGTGATTTTGCCATCAAAAACTTTATTTGCTATTGAGGGAAAGCGAACACTTACGCTGTTGCCCGTTGTCACACGGGAGATATAGGTTTCGGGGATGCCTGATGTGACTTCAATATCATCAACGGTATTAATCACGAGTATTGTTTGGCCTGCAGTTATGTTCTCATTGATCGAAATTTCCATTCCTGAAATAACGCCATCAATAGGTGAGGTAAGGGTATAATACCCCAGCTCTTTACTCTTAAGTTCGGCACTTCTTTTGTCTACAAAAAATGAGGCGCTTGCATTCGCATATTTGTCCTTAGCAGACTCATATTCACTCAGAGAGACATTATTATTCTCGTAAAGTTCTTTTGTTCGTCGAAGATTCGCTTTAGCCGTTTTGCGGTTCATTTTCGATTTTTCAAGTGCAACAAGAGTTTTTTCATATTGAAGTTTTTCATCGCTGTTATCAAGTTTTGCGATTGACTTACCAGCTTTAACCCGGTCTCCTTCTTTAACATCAAGCGCTATTACAGTTCCTCCGACTCTAAAACTTAAGCGTGCCTCAGTTCCTGAATTGGCGATACCCGAAAAAGAACGAGTTTCATCAGTTCCAGAGGAGACAATCACCTGATAACGTACAGGCCTTATAAGTTCTTTCACTTGTTCTTTTTCACCACTGCAGCCGGTAAAGCTTATCAGAACTGTTAAAAAAAGCAGTAGGCTAAACGGGTATTTCCTTATCTGTTTTAGAATTACGTATACATTTATGATCATGAGTTTATTTACCCTCCTGAGGTGTTTTCATTACTTCAATAATACGTTTCATATGTTCATCAAAATTTGCTTCACCACCCAGAATCGTCAGGCTACCTGCAGCCCGTTCAACATTTAGAACGGCCATTGTAAAATCATACTCGGAGTTGAGTTTGTTAAGGTCGGCATTAAGAGCCGTATTCTGAGCATCGAGCAATTCTGTGATTGATGCTTTTCCTTTTGCATAGGCATCTCTTATAAGGTCGAGGCTCTTGGTGGCATAATCAGCAGCAACACCTGATAATTTCATGGCAACAACTTTGGTAACTGTATTTAGAACAGCTGATCTCATTGTTGCTTCAATCGATTGTCTGTAACGTGCCTGTTGTTTTTTTAAACGACTGAGCTCTATACTTTGTTTTTCAATATCAACAGATGTTGCACCCCCATTGTAGAAGGACCAGGTCAAATTCAGACCGGCATTCCAGGTGTCATCGAGAGGTTCAAATTCTGATACATTACTTCCCTCACCACTTCTATCAAACACATATTCAGATTCTGCACCGAGGCTGACTACAGGAAAAAATCGTTTCCGTTTTAATGATGTACGTCGCCTTTCAATTGCTGAAACTGAAGAATTTAACTCTTTTAGTTCAGGTGAATTACGTATAGCGTCTTCTACAAGAAAATGAGTATAACGTTTCAAATCATCCGGGTTATTAATATATTCTTTAAGCTTTTGGTTAATGTATTTACCCTGGAAGCGATTATTGAATGCCAATTCTTTCAGGGAAAACTCTTCTGTTAAGGGGCGGTTCATGATCTGATTTAATTCAATTTTCAATTGTTTGTAGGCGTTTATAGATGCAAGATGATCAGTTTGTGCAGTAGCCATATTGCTTTCAAGGCGATAGACGTCAGAATTACTGGCATAGCCGACAGCAACTTTTGTCTTGGCAATGGTAAGGTGTTTACGGGTCATATCCACATTGTCCAAATGAATTCTGACGCTTGTCATAGCCTTCATGGTATTGATATACGCGTTGGCTGCATTAATTCCCACATCAAGAAGAGCCGTCCTGTACCCATACTCAACAGCTTCCAGCTGATGCTCTAATGTTGTTACACTTCCCACCTGTTCTTCAGAATAAATGAGCTGTTCAAGTCGCACTTTCCCGTTTACAATCCTTTCAGCCTGGCTTCCACCTGATATTTGGGCACTTTCTTCATCGATAACAGTTCCACCTGCAGTCGCTGACAGAGTCGGAAAATAATTTGACCGAGCAACTTCCACCTCTTTTTCTGCAGTTTCAATTTCGCTTTTTTTAATCATAAGGTCCAGATTAGCTTTGACAGCCTGAGCCATGACCTCTTTTAGTCCGTATTTAGGCCCCCATTCATCAGATAATTGGTTTACTATCTCTGCCTTGGAAAGTATTTCATAACTTGGCGAAAAGTTAATTTTACGGGCCGTTGTCATATTGATAGTAAGGCGTTCTTCAAAAGAAAGTCCTACGGGTAGTGTTGAAAGATCTTCTTTGTTAATTACAGATTCAATATTAAGTGCAATACGCCTTATAACTTTAGCCATACTTTCCTTCGGTGAGGCTGCTGCGAGAGCTCCCTGAGCAAGATCTTTGAGCGAAGCCCCAAAGGTCGGAATTCCTTTGGCGTTTAATTTCTCTATGAGTCGCTTTCGTTCAGTCTCTTCGAATCGGCCCAGGTATTCAAGATAAACGGCATCCACATCCCCCAAAGATGTTAGTACATCATCGATACTCTGGCTTACGGGAAGAAGAACAAAGTCCGCATTGAGTTTTTTCACTATACTTGGAATAGACTTTGAAGACCTGCTGTATAAGCGCAACAGTTCACTACTTCCTGCAATACCTACTTTTTTAAAGGGATAGACTTTGTGAAAAAGGTTAAGATTACGTTCAATGGAGCGATTAAACATAATATATGTAAGGTTTTTTATACCGGAAGTATTAAGAGGTGTCGGTATAACCCCCTGCAGTTTAGGGGCAATTATTCCGACAGCGATGACGGGCTTACTAAACTCCTTTAGGTCTTTGAGTGCAAAACAACTCAATATTCCTGTAATAAGAACAATATCGATTTTCTTATCCTCGACAAGATTATAATAACCCTGCCGGGCAATCTTTACTGACCATTTTGAGGTTAGCTGTTTGTCTTCTGGAAAAAGAACATTGACTTCAGAACCAAGGATGTTTTTCAATTCTTTTTGAAGCCGGCCTATAAAAGCGATTTTTTTAGGGCTGCGATCATCCATCAAGAGACCAACCCGAACCGTTTTTTTTGCAAAGGCCTGGGTTGTTGGGACAAATGTTAATATGAGGAAAACAATCATCAAGTATCGGGTAAACCTGGTCCGCATGTAAAACCTCCGGTTAGAAAGGGGCGTAAAAAGCAAGACTTTCAAAAGTTGAATTTTCAAGTTCTTTTTCAGAAAATATCTTCTCAGAGATAAGGCTTTGCAAAAAAATATAGTTCACGCTTATAGCATTGCCAGATTATTTAATAAAGAATTTTTGCGCTTGTTAAAAAAAGATAGAGGGTTCTCCTTTAAAGAGAAAAGGTGATTGCGTAACGTGTTTAAAACTGTAGCGGAATTAGGACTTTTTGTTGACTGGGGAAAATACTTTGATCATCTAGTATTGATTAAGGCTTTACTTTCCTATGATGCTGATAATGACGCCCTGGCCTTTGAATTGTCCTGACATTGGAGACAAATAGATATCATATGTCCCGCCAAGAAGTTCCTGACTTTTTCTCACGGCCGAAACACCGGCACTAAGAGTTGATTCTATTGATGAAACAATCTCCTGACCGAAAAGATCAATAGCCTGTTCTCCAATAAACCCGCCGTCGTATTGCTGAAAAAGGTCACGAACTTTCTTATTGATGAGGACAATTAGATTGTCACTGCCAACACATAAAACAGGGTATGGAAGCTCCTCGAGAACGGCCTGAGACAATTGTAACGCCTGATTCTTGAGTTTTAGGGTTCTTGTTCTTTTTTCAACTGTTATCTCGAGGTTGTCATTTATTTCTTTTAGTTCTTTATTTTGTTTAACAATTGTTTGGTTAAGAGATTTGTTTGCCTGAATAAGGTCATATTGCTCCAAAGCTTTCTGTATTTCAATCTTTATATTATCGTCATTCCAAGGTTTTAGGAAAAATTTATAAATATGTCCCTTGTTGATTGAATC
>JQIA01000793.1_pt1 | contig 16733 bp, 27 predicted proteins | sample 811431 | NCBI WGS metagenome assembly JQIA01 (sample SAMN02998118, study PRJNA258478) | marine sediment metagenome | biome: marine; feature: seafloor; material: sediment; isolation source: oil-polluted sediment collected from 3 locations (0.5 km, 0.7 km and 0.9 km)... | place: USA: Gulf of Mexico ...
CACCTCGGATGATACCTTTACCAGTTCCCAGTGTGTGATTTTTAATAGTAGTCGAATTTTTCATAATCGTTTAATGTTATTAATTAATAAATAAAAAAGGGAGCTATGAAACTCCCTTTTTCTGTAACCAAACTAAATAGCTTGTATAAAAAGAAACACTTAAAAGAACTTAATGCATCATCACTATAAGTGTGAATTAATGATATGCACGTAATAGCTTGAGCCTGCTTTTTAAATTATGACACTTATTAAAGTTATCAGTACTCAAGTAATATTTTAAAATCAACAATAACTGGCTTTTTAAACACGCAACACTCTCTGATGTTGATCGCACAAATAGTATTATTTTAAGTTTTCTTTAATCCAATCTTCTATATAAAGTTTTACTGTATAGCCAACTCTTTGTTGCCAAGCTGGTTCAAACCCTTGAATTAAATCTATTAGTTCTTGTTTAGAATTACTATACATCTTCACTTCTACAGAAGTAATAGTAACTTCATTGTCTTGGTTTAGTTTGAGTTGTATATCATCTTCTAAACTAATATCAGAATGCCCTTTATAGTCTATTTCTTTATTATACTCATTTAAAGTATCTTCATTATATTCATACTCAACCTCAAATTCTCCATCAGGATTAGCAACAAATTCTTTTAAGAATGATTGTTGTATTTCAGCAATACCTGAACTCTTCATTCTAGGGATAGGTACTGAATCATCGTGTTCCTTTAAAAGTTTAGGATCAGTAGTTGCTATGATTTTTCTACAATCCTTTTCATAATAAGTATTCCCTATAGTATCTTCATAGCATTTTTGCACAGTCTTAACTGTTCTGCTATCACCTTCAATTATACCATCATGTATAAACCAATCACCATCTTTAATAGGTTCTACATCTTGTGATACTGTGATGTAGAGGTGTTGAGTAATACAGAAACTTGTTCTGTTATACATATCTTCTAGGTAGGAGGGAATTTTAGAGTGTCCTATCATAGCTATACAACTATTATCATCTGTTGGTAGCATTACTACCTTTATTTTATGTTTCATAGGTGCGTTATTTTTATTAATATTCTTACTTGATTTAGTTAAACTAAATACACCTTTAAACTCTTTTGGAACATCATATGTTTTCATAGTTGTTTAATTTTTTAAAAGTACCCTTCGTTATCTCTGACTTACTACGTCTGTAGCTTTGGGCAATATCTCCCTACCCCGTCAAGGACTTTGAGTCCTATATTCTGGATTTTGTTGTCACCTGTTTCCGGGTACTTTATTAATTTAAAAACTCTTTGCCCAAATTCAGTTATGGAATATAGTAATGGCTCTTATAATCATAAACACCATTTTTGTTGTAATCTAATACTCTGATTAACTTATATCTCTCCAATAAACACAACTGATAACTGATACAGTTGTTTATAGATGAAGTGTACTCACTACAGGCTGAATCTAACAACCAATGCTTCATTACTATTGTTTACTAAGATAACAAAGAGTCATTGTTAAATATTTTTATAAGTTTTTCTAGTTATAATTCTTTGAATAATTGAAGGATTACACCTATACAATCTAGATATATCTTTTTGTTTCATGTATGTACCTAGTCTTCTAATTTCTAGTATGTCTTCTTTATCAAAATAACTTCTACCGTGTTTAATACCAGAACATTTACCTGTTGTAGGTTGTCTTAACCCTGTATCATAAGCATGTTGAATATTATGAGAATAATCACACCATTCTAAATTATTTAATTTATTATTTAATTTATTACCATCTTTAGTTATTGTATAACTATTATCTATATTTTTCATATTCAAACAAAAAGTTTAATTTTTCTTTTTCCAGTTACCAATTGTATTTACCACCTCTTTCGAGGAAAAGTTCTTCACTAATATTTACCTGTTTCATACAGTTCTCCATAGAACTTGTAAGTAATGAATCAGAGTAAGTATGCTTGCCTAATGTATCATCAAATACTCTACCAAGTGGGTCAATAAGTATATAACTAGAGGTCATAAGTCTGTTGTCTTCAACTACCATATTAGGGTGTGAATGTCTAGATACAAATTCATCAAATCGAGTGGATTTAACCTCCTCCCAGTGCTTATCATTCTGCCCTTTAACACGTAAAGCATCAAATATTTTCCATCTATTAGGATTTACCCAAGTAATAAACTTTTGCATACTTTCAGTTTGATTATGAGCATTAACAACTGTGTTAATTTTTATTTTACAGTTACAGGATCTAGCCATATTAATGAGCATTTTATATGAATTCATTAGTATAGGAAATTGATGGCGTCCATACACTCTACCTATTTTTATGTTGGTGTTAGTATAAACTGAATCTATTGATAACCCAAACCAATCTAAATGCCCAGTCATACTACTCAAAAATTCAAAACTAACCAATGAGCCGTTAGTAATAATTGAAGTAGTTATACCTAAAGATTTAGTGTACCAAATAAGGTTATTAAGTTCTTTGTAAAGCATTGGTTCTCCTCCAGCAAATGTTATCTTCTCGATACCATAAGCGTGTAATTTATCTACAATTAACTTAGATTCTTCTAATGTTAACTGTTTATTCACCTTAAAGTCCTGAAACGTTGCAAAGCAATATTTACAGGACATATTACAAGGTTTTGTTAAGTGAAATGATACAGAATTGATCATACTTTTATGATATTAGTCATAAAATGAATACTACTCTCCATAACATAGGTAGTTCCTTTCATTTCATCTATTATAGGATATTTATTAAAATCGTGAGGAATATAGATAGCTACACCAGTCTCAGTACCAGTGATAGTGCTTCCATATGACTCATCATCATTGAAAATATCAAAATGCCAAGTAAATGATTCTACGTTCTCAGCAATATAAATAGTTACTCCAATGTTATCTTCTCCTATCTCAAATGTAGCAAAAGAACTCTCTTCACCATCAATTGTAATAGTATCTTGTGTTAATACAACATCGTGAGTGTACCAATCATCATTAGTCATACACGATGTGTTGATTAATAGTATTAATAATATAAATAGTTGTTTCATTGTTTGATTTTTAAGGTGTTTGGTAGGAAAACCTACAGTTTTTGTATACGATTGATTTTTTTCTCAAACCAACTTTTCTGATTAATATTTATTTTTCTACCATTTTCATCAGTACCATGATGACAACAAGTAATGTGATTTCTATAATGTGGATTTACTCCATTAAATATTTTTAAACACTTCACATTTACATGAAAATCATCAATACTAACAACCTCGTAAAAACCTAATCCAATAATATTGGCTTTTATCCAATCTCCTATTTGTAATCTCGTATCGCTCATATTACAGTTTGTTTAGTTCTTGTTTTGCTTTTTTTACAGATGCTTTCATTCTGTCAATAACTCCTGTAATATTCCAAGATGCTCCAAACTTATTTAATTGGGTTTCTAAAAAATCTAATTCCTTTTTTACTTTTTCCATTAATTACTGTTTTAGTGATTAATATTTTTTACCATGTTTATGTTCACGTAAAGAATTGAAACGCATTTTTGCTTTAATATGCTCTTCCAAATTAACACCCTTAAACTCTGCTAAATCCATAACTCTAATCATAATATCCGCAAGTTCATCTTCAAAAGTATCTTTTACGATTTGAGTAAAATCCTCTCTAAATTCATCATCTTTTTTTAATTCATTTACCCACTCTATTCTGTTTTCAATAGGAATACATATTCCTTTTCTATCAGCTTCAAGTGCTTCGCTAACTTCTGAATGAATAAGGCATAACATTTCACCTATATTTTTTTCAGTGTCAAAGAAACCTTTGCTTTTTGCGTTTTTGTGTACTTCTCTTGCTAATTCGTTTATCATATCGTATTTGTTTATTTACAGTTTAAATGTTCTTTCAAATTGTCTATTAGCATCATCAAGTCTTTTAGTTCTTTGTATTAAAAGAGCTTCATTTCTTAGAGGTCTATTTAATATTACAACTACTGCATTTGCAGCATTGTGCATTTCAAGCATTACATTCTCCTCAACTTGAGTGATTCTTTTTCATAATAAGGGTATTTAAGTTCTTAGTTAATTGTAATAGTTTCTTAGAATTTGTATAAAACCCACTCTCCAGGTCATAAGTCTGAAGAGTGGGAAATTGCTATGAAAAAGACGATAGTTGCTATCCACTATCAAGTATTTTAATGTCTGGGGAGTATCGTATCTCCCCGACGTCTTAAGCTGCCAGTCTAACTGGGGCAAAAGAAAGTGTAATAACCTTTGAAGTTATTGAATACTATTAATACCTATTTGTTTCACTGTATACAGTAGTCAAAACCAGTCGTCCCCAATTGCTGACCGTGCTCAGCAGAACTTCTTGGAACTTTTAAACGTTTGTGGAGACGCCGGGAATCGAACCCGGGTCCAAACTGTAAGATTCACAACCTACAGTATTAATAATGTTGTACAAATATACTAATTAAGTTCTTTATAAAGGTAATCTCATAACTAGTGTGTTAGTGTTAGAATTGTTATTAAATGCTCTGTATCGAATACATAACCATTGAATGCTCTACGAGTTTTCCCATCTTTAAACATAGTTAATGATATGTTCTTATCAATAGGTTTACCTTCATAAGTACATGAGTGTCCTTCAGTACACCAACTTATATCAGTTACAATATTGCCCTTAGCTTTACCATACCATACATCTGTGTTTGGAGTACGGCTATTAGTGTAAGATTCTATAGTATAATCTGGGGAAGTTCTAAAGTATTCCCACACAAAGTCTTTACTGGGTGCAGGTTCATCAGTACGCTTGAGATGTGCTACTAGTGTGATAGCTAAAAGTAAAAATACTGCAACTATAATAATAGATGCTACTATTTGTGGTATGTGTATAGTTAGCATTAGTTGTCAATTATTAGGTTAACAGTATCATATTCACTCAATATGTATAGAGCCTCAAGCTCAATTGTACTTATTGATGGATCAGTGTGATATGTGAGTGTATCTTTGGTAAGTTCTAGCTCCCCAGTTTGAGATAATATGGATGATGCTTCACTTCTACTCATTGGTAGTGTGACAGCATAAATGAGTATTGATGTTATTACAACTATCATTATAGTACTCATAAATAGTTCTTTAGAATTTGTGTAGATTCTTTTCATTTGATTTGATTTTTAAGGTTTATTTAGATTGAGGATGTTATGTAAGTATTATAATAGTTATATTTACACCTGATCGTTTGAGTAACACATCATCTACGTGCATTGTATCTGCTATATTACATAGAGTTTTAAGTTGTTCTTTGTTAATTTCTGGTACAGTTACTTTGACTATAGAGCTCTTTATTTTAGGCTCTACATTAAAGGTTTTACGTAATAAATCTACAATTGTTTGCATTTGATTTAGGTTTAATGATTAGAAGGAAAGACTGGACTCGAACCAGCGACCTCATATAAATACTTGATCTATTAGCATTACCCATCTAATAGAGTATTTACAAGTGCTCTTCCAACTGAGCTACTTTCCTCATTGTTATTTAATAAATTCTGCTCTCTTCACATATCGTATGAATGCTTCTATTTCATTCGTACTCATATGAATTACTTTATTTGAGTGATGGTTTACTGCTAATGCAATACCGTGACCTTCATCGTGAATGTACACTCCATCTCCTAAGTGATCTGGTTTGATTTGTTCTCTTGCCATAATTATTTCTGTTCAAAGTTAACACACATCCTAGTTTTCCAAACTGGGTCAAAGTTATGTGGGTACACAAACCATCCTCTTCTTCTGCCTTGTATATCACCCGTCATTTTTTTATCAGGTTTATTACAAGAACTATGTGCACTTCCGGGAACGTCACCTTTGTGTTTACATTGGTAGCATTCATTCATTTCTGTTAAAGGTTTATTTGTCATAGTTATTTGATTTAATAGTTAAACGTATGAAGCTCGCTAGGTGTATTAATACCTAGTCATCTGTTCTTACACCAGACAAGTTCAATTGGGCTGAGCTATTCATACTAGACTCTTAAGGTTGCAACTAATAAAGACTGTGTTCCTCATCCCAATTGAATGGGTTTTCGTTTGGATGTCCTTCTTATCTTAAGAGTATTTTAATAACAACAATTAGTGTAGCTCTACAGCTGTTAGTCTTGCATCAGAGCTGTGATGTGACACCTGTACACTAAAGGTTGTTAAATGTTTATGTGATTACTACGTGTTTAAATGTTATTTCAGGCCCTTTTACAGTGCCTACAAACCAAATAGCCTCATCATATGAAGCATTGAATGGTGTTCTTCTTTTAAATACTTTAACACCTAGCTCACCATCTTGCGTTGGGTCTGTAGTTGAGTACTCTGGTAATTCATTGAGTTGTTCTTGAGTAAGTGTAACTTTTGGGTACTCATTTAATGTTTTTTGCTGTTCTTTTGATAGTTGTATGCTCATAAGATTATATGTTTATGCTATGTATTTGTCAGTGCCGGTGTACAAGATGTAGAATGTGTGGAAAACTGCTGTTGTTGGGGGGATTTTTCTGGCCCTCATAACTACACTGATACTCAATGAGTTAAGTGCAATATTTATGGAAACTCTCCTTACTTTACAGCAGTTGTTACCTTAATGACAAATGAATATAAATACTGTTGATTGTTCTCTAATTAATTAATATAAATATACTCACACGAGTTAAAAGAAAAAAGAAAAGGGACGTTAGTCCCTTATCTAATTAATCTACATACTCTAATAATGTAATGGATTCATAGCCATCTTTAATGGCTGCATTGTAATTCTTTACAGAATCTACACCAAATGCTTCTACACATCTTTCTAACTCCTCTGGAGTTATGTCTGGATTAGGAGTTCTAATTGCTACAGTACACATAACTATTCCATCTTTCTCGAAATCCGCATCTTGGATTTCATCATATAAGTTACCAAGGTTAACGTTTTCGCGATCTTTCTTCAGCTCTGCATCAAGCTTTAAGTATATCTTGCTCTTTGAGCTAAGGTATACTTTCAATGGTACTTCGGTAGAAGTTGACATATCAGTTAACCAAAATGGAGTTCCTTCAATTGCAGGCGCAAATGTGCGTCCTTTCAGTAATTTACTAATTGCTGCTTTACTTTGTGTTGCATTCATAATTTATAAGTTTAAATATTTATATTTATTTGCATGGCCCCAAGGCGCCGATACTAAAGAAGGGGGAGGTGTTACTATGAGGCCCCGAAAAATATACACAGAAATATTATTTTTTATATTGCAGTACAATTTTTAAAAATTTTTTGTACCTTTGATGCATGGAAAAAACTAGGGTAATAAAGCCTAATTTACCTATAAAAGAAGAATGTGGATTTGATTTACACAGTGCACAGACTTTTGAACCTAATATTAAAGCTATAAGTAGTTACACTAGAGTAGTGTTTGAGTATCCACTTTTTTATGGTGCTAAATTATGAAAGAACTCCCAATGAATTATGAAGTAGCAAGGTTAGGTAGATTATACCATGATGTTTATATTGTAGCTTGTGCTGCGATTGAGAGGATGCTTTTTAGATACAAAGAAGCTACTGCTGAATTGACTATGTTACCTACAGAAGTAGTTGAAAACCCAAAGATTTATACTTGGGATATACAAGGAAAACCTCCGGTACAGAAAGACGATGCAGATATAGCCTAATAGAATAGGGAGATCCGCATCACTTTGTTGTACCGCTAATAAAATATAGAATGAAAGTAACAAAATTTAAAATACCTATTTATGATACATCTTGTAGAGTAGGGTTCTACAAAAAATCTTCTGAATTAAAAGAGCTCTTTAAGGGTTTTGATTTTGGAGTAGATGTAGATAGTATTAATGGTGGACTTATTACTCATAAAGGTAAGTCCTACTTAGTATTTTGTACAGAAGAAAAAGGATTTCCTACACCTGGTATAATTGCTCATGAGGCAAAGCATCTTGTAAATAAAATATTTATAGGTATTCAGCACCCTTTGTGTAGGTACCAAGATGAGCCGGAATGTTACTTACTTGGGTGGATAGTAGATAAAATACACAAACTTAAAGAAGAGAATGAAAACATTTAGAATAAATAAGAATATATCAGGTAAAATTAGAACTAAGCTCTGTACAGAAGATGTGAGCATTATAAATAAGGAAGTTCTATCTGGGTTTGGTATAGTAGAGGAAATGCATTTCACAACAGGAGATATTCCAGAGATGGCACTAATATTTAAGGAACCTTTCCGTGTACCTAAGTTTAGCAAGTTCTACGCAAGTAAAATACGTACAGTAGTTGATCCTTATATTTTGGAAGCTGTAAAGAGGTTGAATTATTTGAATCCTGCACGTAAGGATACTTTAATGCAGAAGAAGATTACTGAGTATATTATTAATCATTTTGTAGCTACAGAACCTAAAGAATCTGAAATACAGGTAGGTATATGGGTAGATCACCCTATTATTACTTTTGAAGAGCTTCATCCTATTGTGGTGAACTTATTGAGTGTTGATTTACTCTATGAGCCAGATACAGAAGACTTCATATTGTACTCACGAGGTAGTAAATTGGATAGGGATTTTAAAATTGGTGTTAAGGCTCAATTAAGGGCCCGGGCAGCTTTAACCTACTTTGAGAAAGCTATACACACTGCTACTGAATACCTAATTGACCAGACTGAACTTGTGAAGGTTAGTCATACGCGTATTAGGGATACTTCACTTATACACAGTTCTAAAGGAGTTGCTTCTACGCAAACTATTAGGAAATATATGAGTGAGAGAACTAAAAGGGTAATTGATGAGCACAACTCGTGGTCACCTTTTAAATCTGAGGGCACGTATATGAAGTTTGAGAAGTTCTTGAATTTACCTGAAACAATGTCAGCTGATGATATAGCTGAGGAGCTTGGGGTTAGTAAGAGTACTGTACTAGACTTCAGAAAGGCGTTAGAGATAATTAATTAGTATATTTACTGAAATTTATAAATTTAAAACTGATATTATGAGTGATGATTTAAAACCTACTGAGAATGCAGATAAACAAGCAAGTGTAGGGAAGGGTATTGCAGCCGCTAAGCCTGCAGCACCAAAAGTTGAAAAGCCGGCAATCAAAAAACCTGAGTCACCTGCAGAGGGCACAAGTGAGAAGTCTAAAACAGACCAACCAAAGAAAGCTGTAAAGGTTCTCTATACTAAGGAATGTCCGCCAGATCACGTACACGCAACTATTGAAGCGCAACAAGAATTAGTAATGGAAGCTGCTAAGCATATGCTAGCTGCTGGAGTTATTAAAGTAACTACCAAGAAGATTAAAGGTAGTGAGAATGTAGCGCATATTGTTCAATTTGTATAATTAACAAATATCCACTCATGGGAAGTAAAAGAAGTGTTACTAAGTTAGAAATGTTACTTGCAGTTGCTATGAGTGGATATTATCAAACCACCCACGTAAATTACGTTCCACCAGGTACAAAGTATCGTAGGATGCTTAATATGCTAGTTACTTCAAAGCATATTGTACCTATAAGTAAATCTTTCTACGGACTTACTGAAAAAGGTAGGAATTATGTTAAGAGGCAGGATATAGAATCTTGTAAAGTGCTTGACGCTGAGATAGATAAGTTTGTTGACCAAATAGAATAAATTTTGTGTTGTACAACAACAAATTTTGTTATACCTTTGTAGTACAACAAAATAATATTTTATGGTACTTTTAGACACAAAGCCTAAGCTTATTCACATTGCGGGCACTCCAGAACATGTAGTAAGTACATTTCTTAGGGTATTTTTAGCAAACCAAAGACTTACCGATAAGCAAATTGATGTAACTACTGCATTAATTATGAGGTACTCCGAATATATTTTAAGCGGTGTATCAGAACCTTATGCTTCAATTTTACTATTCTCTACGGATACCCGTAAGGAAGTAGTGACTGAACTTGGGATTTCTCCTGCACATTTAAACAATACATTAAAAGCTTTAATGAGTAAAGGTATTATCCATAAGGATGGGAGTAAATATTTTATGAATCCACACTTAGTACCTAGCGACTCATTAACTTTTAAATTTCTAATTACAGATGAACAACCAAGAAAAGGTACTAAGGGAAGTAGTCAAGAGGACGGGAATACCTCTGGAGGAAGTAAAGAAGATAGTGGGGAGTCAGCTACACCTAGTACGAGCAGCGATAAGGACGAAAGCCCCAAGTAGTGTTTATTTGAGGAAGGTGGGATATTTTATATCTCCTGAAATCAAATATAAACTCAGAGGATTACGTTACGAGACTATTAAAGAACGAATTGATAACAAAAAAGACAAGATATGAAATTAGTTTATGACATGCAAAGTTTACCAGATGGATTAGATCCTGGTAATATGACAAAAATTTATGAGCAGCACAATGTAGTTTATTGGGATAGCGCAAAGCCGGGTTTAAAACCTGCCCTATATCACGATGGAGGTGAGCGTGCATTGCTTGCTATTGTAGATACTAAAGGTGAGGAAGTTAATATTGATGAATATCAGAAGATGGTTCTTGATAAGGAGTTCTGGGATAGAGAACTTTACAACTGTAAGGCTTCTCCTATGTATTTCTATGCTAATTATGCTACTACTGAATATCCTCACACCCAAGACGGGTTACGTGATTACTTGAAAAGTATAGGATTAGCTACCATAGTTGCTAAGGATGATGAGGATGCACAAGAAGCTTGGGCGCACCAAAAAGATATTGTAGCTGCAGAAATGGCTAGCTTATCGGTAGAGTTCTTACAAGAGCGTAAGGCAGTTGTGGATGTATTAAAGTCAGTTTATGATGATAAAGTATTAGGTCGGGAAAAGATAATTTCTGAATTTGTGAAGTTAACAGATAAGGAAGGATTACCTTTGGAAGATAAGAAGAAGGAGATTAACGTAATTGAAAAGATCAAACGTACACCTGTGTTACCAAAATGGTCAGACCCATACAGAACTAGAAAAGGAAAATGGGATGTGCCTATTTTAGCTAACACATCATACGGAGTTCTACTAGAAATTTATTATGACGTACTCAAAGCACAAAATAGGATTAAATAATTTTTGGTTAGCTCAACCTGAGACAATGGAAGAGCTAGCTTTTACTCTTGAGAACGAGGGTGGGTTTTTGGACTATGACCCTAACAACATAGTCCCAGATGAAGAACTTCTTAGTATGTTCTTATAAACAACAAATTAATAAAAATATGAAAACTTACATTGGAACAAAGGTCATTAAGGCTGAGCCTATGACAAAACAAGAGTATTGTGATTATAGAGGTTGGGATGTACCAGCAGATGAAGATCCGAATGAGCCTGTTTATTTAATTGAGTATCCCACAGACCCAGAATCTAAACCTAATCACTCAGACCATAAAGGGTATATTTCTATGAGCCCTAAGCACGTATTCGATAAAGCTTACAAACCTGCGGATACCTACATGGATAGATTATTGATAGAGAGGGATGATTTGTCTAATAGATACATTAAACTACGCACAGCCTTAGAGGAGAAGCAAGTACCTAAGTCTACTGTGAGGATTTTAATGCGTCAGGTCAAAGCTATGGAGGCGTACTTAGAGATTTTAAACGAAAGAATAGGACAATAAAACCAACAAAAATGGAGCAAATAAAAATAGTAGGTACAAAAGTAACTCCGCAAGAAGTAGAAGATGCAATCGTAGCTGAGGATTACAAAAAGATGGGTAAACAAATCATGGTTTGTCATTTAACTTTAAAAGATGGCTTTGAAGTTATTGGTACTGCAGGGGTAGTAAATCCTGTAGAATATGATCCTGAGATTGGTAAGGTTGTATCTAGGTCAAAAGCCATGGATAAAGTTTGGCAGCACTTAGGAAGCTTACTTAGAAATCAAATGGCTAGTAAATTTTAGATAAATGATATTACACCCAGTAGATAGTTTTAATGTCAACACTAATTTTTGGGAAGAGTTCCCTTCATTTAAAGCGCATAAAGTTCTAGGAGATTTCTGGGCTAAGAATAAGTCTAAGTTTCTAAAAGAGTCCTCTTTACTAATGTGGTGTTTAGCATTATGCTACGATAAAAAGAGTGCTTTATACTCACAACCTGAAATTGATAAATGGGAAGCTGCATCTGAGTCAACCTTCGGGGATGATAATTTTTTACTAAATTTGTCTGAAGATCCAACTCAATGCAAGAAGTTAGTAATGCCTTTAGGACTTACACTTCATATACTTAAGGATTCATTTGAGAATAGTATAGACACACCTCTTGGGATTTCTTTGCGTAGGCTAGAGGAGAAGTTGATAGATAGAACTGACTTCATAACCCAAACTCCTTACACAATGGATGGGTATGAGATTAAAAATAAGAGAAGTGTCCCAACAAAAGGTACAGCTGACCAGTTGGATAAAATGTTTGCGAATACAGATAAGATTACATCAATAATACAGACGGCTATGGACAAACTAAAAACCTCCAGTGCCTTGACCTCTACAAAAGGAGATCAGAAAGAGAGCCTTAGTGATGGCGATAAAGGATTTTAAAATATGGCGTTACCAGTACATGATGGAATGTGGATTCTATATAAGAATAGGATTCCTGTAAACAGAGTAAAAGTAGCTATTGATATTCCCCAAATGAACCCTCTAGGTGTAAAATACAAGAGGTGGTGGAAACGTCAGAAGCGTCGTGTAATTGAAGGATTTTGGGTAGAGTATGAAGGAGATTGGAAGTGGGTATCAGGCCCGTTGTATTGGTATGTTAATTTTTGGAAAATAAAACTAAATCCCAAGGGAGCTAAATCTAAGATTAAGCGTCTTGGGACTCCCTTTTTACGAGATTTAGAGTGGATAAAAGCCCAGCTATACGAAGAGTGTAGAGGGTTTTCGGGGTTTGAGGATGACGATGAATTTACCTGTCACGATATTTTAAAGGGTATTGATCCTATAAAAGATAAACAGGACTTCGATGATACTCTGATGGAGTACAACAACCCTAAGCTTATTATGGATAGTATTACCAATTCTAAAGGTGAGTTTAAAAAATATGTCCCTTGTAGAGCGTACCTTCGTAGGTATTTCAAAGCAAATCTTGGTAAACCTATTTACTACAATATGAACTTCAATATGCCTGATATGGAATCAAGGGGTGGAGGAAAATCATATTGGGCAAGTTCTTGCTTAGCGCATAACTTCTTGATGGATGGTGCTACTGATTATGACGAATACTTAGAACTAAAAGCTAATGATGAGAGTATGACTTCAGAGACCCTGGTTGGAGCTATTGATACAAAATACTCAGGTGACCTCATCGGTAAAATGAAGTTAGGGTTAAATAATTTACCTGGTAAGATTACTATTGGGGAAGAAGTTTACCCGTCACCTTTTCATAAAAGATTCTCAGGATCTTGGGAGAGTGGAAAAACTATTACTGCAGGTTACGACATAAAGACTGGAGGACAATGGGGGAGAAAAGGATCTGCATCACTTATACAGCATAGAAGTTTTAAAGATAATCACGTAGCTGCCAATGGTACTCGACCTAACTTATCAGTGATTGATGAGGTAGGATTTATGAGTAATCTTATAGAAGTTCTCGGGCAAATGAAGGAAGCTGCAGCTGATGGTACAGTAAAACAAGGTGTTATTTGGATGACCGGTACTGGTGGAGATATGACTGGTGGAGCAACAGAAGCTGTAAAGCAAGTATTCTACTCTCCAGCCGCATTTGATGCACTAGAATTTGATGATGAATTTGAAGGATACCAAACTAAGATAGGGTTCTTTGTTCCTGCATGGATGACTTTAAATCAGTTTAAGGATGAACTTGGTAACACTAATTGGCAGGCAGCCTTACGTTATATTCACAAAACTAGGGAGCGTTTAAAGAGAAATGTTAAGAAAAAGCAGGCTTATAATGATGAAATTGTACAAAGACCAATTGTACATTCAGAAGTATTTTTACTTACGAACAACTCCATTTTACCTACGACTGACCTGAAAGAGCACATGGATAGCTTACTTGCTATGCAAAGTGACCCTAATGTTAGGGGTTCTGCAGGGTGGATGCACCTAGGGGAAGACGGAAAACCCTACTTTAAGATAGATTTCGAGAGATTACCCACAGATTACCCAGTAAAACCTGATGATGACAATGATGGTGCCGTAGTTATCTGGGAGAGACCTGACGAAGGTGCTGAGTATGGGTGGTATGTAGCAGGAAATGACCCTTATGATTTCGATGTAGCTCCAAATTCAGTATCATTAGGATCTGTATTTATAATTAAAAGAGGAACTGCTTTTAACGGAGGATTTGATAGAATAGTAGCTGAGTATACAGGAAGACCTCAGCTAGCATCTGACTTTTATGAGCAGGTGAGGAGGATGTTAATGTGGTTTGGGGATGCTAATTGTTTATATGAAAATGAGAAACAGCATATCAAAGAACACTTCAAAAAAATGCACTCCATTGGCCTTCTCGCATTCACTCCAACAGTACTAAAAGCTAATGAAACTTCTAAGACTGCGAAGGTTAGAGTTTACGGGCAGCATATGAGCACACCTATTAAAGTTGAGGTGGAAATCTACCTACGTGAATGGCTACTTACGCCAATAGGAGATGGAAAATTGCAATTACATACAATAAAATCCATACCTTTGTTGAAAGAACTAATTTCCTATAACGTAGAGGGGAACTTTGATAGGGTGATTGCATTAATGCTTGGAATAGTCCAAGTAGTACAGATGCGAAATATAATTATTGAGCAGAAAGAAGCCCAAGCTAGAGAAGAGGAAGTTGAAGAAGAGCCAGACTTTTTTGGTAGAAAATTATTTACAACTAATATGTAATAGTTATGCAAAACTCAGTAATAGAACAAACACCTTTAAGTATGCCACCTCAGCATTTGAGTTCTACTCTAAAAACCCCTAAGTGGGGAAGAAAATGTTTGAGGGCAATCAAGTCAATGTCTACTTCTGTAAATGATATGGGTAGATCTACCCGAGAGAATAAGGAGGAGAACTATGATTTAGTAAACTCCATATTTAAAGAAGAACGTTTTGATCATGTATTAAATCCATACGGATTAGACATGAAAAAATATGGTGGGACTGCTACTAAAATGCAGAACTATAACATAATCCGAAGTAGGCTAGAAACTCTGAGAGGAGAGGAAATGAACGCCACTTTGGATTTTTTCGTTTACGCCATTTCTGGGGAAGCTGTCTCAGCTAAGAAACAGAAGCGTAAAGAAATGCTGAAAGATATGATGAAGGCTCATATCCGAATAGAGCTTCAACTTGATAAGCAAATTACAGAGCTGGAAGATCAGATGAGTAAGCTACAAAGTGCAATTAAGACTGTACAAGATCAAGGTAAGCAGCAACAAATGCAGCAACAAATGCAAGCGTTGACTCAACAAAGGAACAATATGCCGGATATTCGGGCAGAGATGAAAAAGTTCAATTCTGAATATGTTGACCCTACTGAGCAAACTAATAATAAAATATTAAAGTACTTAAAGCGTAAAGATCAACTAGCACGCAAATTCAACCTTGGATGGTTCCACGCATTGGTATCCGCTGAAGAGGTTTATTGTACGGGAATAACACGAGGACACCCAACAGCTCGTAATGTAAATCCACTGCAGTTTGATTATGACAAAGGTGCTAATACCACATTTATACATGAAGGAAACTGGGCCCGTGAAGAGTACTGGAATCCAGTGGGAGAGGTAATGTCTGAGTATGGGGATGTACTCACAGATGCACAGGTGAAGAAAATATCTATGGGGCAGGCAGGACATTCTTATATTCAAGGAGGGATGCAGCAAGGTTTTGCGTATGATTACCACGGAGGTCAGAAGAGTTCTTATTCAATTAATGGTGCATCTTCACACGTTTATGTAATGAAGGGTTCATGGAGGTCTTGGGCTAAAGTAGGAATGCTTAAATATAAAGACCCTCGAAGTGGAAATTGGGAGGAGCTTGAAGTAGATGATACTTTTAAATTAACTCCAGAGTTAGAAGCAGTTGAAGCACAACTTACGTGGACTTGGGATGATGAAATCTGGGAAGGTACTTTAATTGGAGATGATATTTTCGTTAATGTGCAGAGAAAAAATAACCAAACTAAAAATTTACCTTACGTAGGGTACGTTTATAATAATGTCAACTCTATAGCTACTTCAATGGTAGATTTAGTGAAGGCTCACCAGTACACATACATAGTTGTATGGTATAGATTAGAGCAAGAACTTGCTAAAGCTAAGGGTAGAAAATTCGTAATGGATTTAGCACAAGTCCCAAAATCAATGGGATGGGATATCGATAAATGGATGTACTACTTCGAGAATTTAGGGGTTGTTTGGATCAACTCTAGAGAGGAAGGTCGTAAAGGAGATCCTTCTACTGTTTCTAACTTTAACCAATTCCAAAGTATTGATATGGCCTTATCACAAGTAGTAGGGCAGTACATGGAAGTTCTTAAGAAACTAGAAGCTTTGGTTGAAGATATTATGGGTGTATCTCCGCAACGTATGGGAGATATTGCAGCATCTGAAACTGCAACTGGAGCACAGACATCTATATCAAGAAGTACCAACGTAACAAAACCTTGGTTCTACTTCCACGATTTAGTAAAAGAAGCTGTGTTAGATGAACTTCTAGAACTTGCAAAGATTGCCTACATTGATGGTGGGGAGTTAGAGTTCTTAGATGAGATGGAAGTTAGTACACT
>JQIA01000794.1_pt1 | contig 16718 bp, 14 predicted proteins | sample 811431 | NCBI WGS metagenome assembly JQIA01 (sample SAMN02998118, study PRJNA258478) | marine sediment metagenome | biome: marine; feature: seafloor; material: sediment; isolation source: oil-polluted sediment collected from 3 locations (0.5 km, 0.7 km and 0.9 km)... | place: USA: Gulf of Mexico ...
TTTGACTTCTTACCATCTATTTTTCTATCCCGATTCTGGCTTGTACACCTTTTTTATAATAGTGCTTTATTTCTCTCATTTCAGTAACCAGATCAGCCTTTTCGATAAGTTTATCTGTTGCATTTCGGCCGGTGATAATCAATTCAACATGTTCCTGTTTTATATCAATCAACTTAAGAAGCATTTCTTCAGTAATAAGCCCACAACTCACGGCAACATTACCTTCTTCTACAATAACGACATCATGTTCACCCTTTTCCAAAACATCAGTAACAGTGTCATAACCTTTTTTACCGGCAACCACATCTTCGAGGGATGGTTTTCCCTTCACAAATTTGCCAAGGCCAAACTGTTCAATTGTCACCTGTCCAGAGAATTTCTCAAGGGCTTTTATTTCACTATAGTCTCCCTTTTTCAGAAATTGAATAATATAAACCTTAAGCCCTGCACCAACGGCTCTTAACGTTAATCCAAGGGAGGCAGTTGTTTTACCTTTGCCATCTCCAGTATAAACCTGAACATAACCTTTCATACCAAAATCCTTTTTCTCGAATGGCAAGTAGTACTTATCAGCCTGATTTGGGTTAGTAATAATTTCATTTTTTATAATTTTAGTACCGGAAAAAAACTTTAGAAGGTTGTCGTTTTAAAGTCAACAAGGGTTTAAATTATTATTTTATTGTTAACTAACTTTACATTTTAAAACTAGTTATTATATTTCTGAATTCTTTTTTAACTCTCAACTTAAATAATTAGCAAGCTTTGATAATAATATTTTACAATAGGTATGTATATATGGTATTAAGGAGTGTTAATAAGTTTAAGTTCATGATTACCAAACAAACAAAATAAGGGGCTTAACTTGGCTAATTCCATATTAAAACAACTACGTGAAGATGAGCGTAACGCCAGAAAAGACTTAATTCTTGATGCAGTCCTGAATCTCTTTGAGCAAAAACCATTTGATGAAATCGGAATGCGTGATATCGCTGCAGAAGCAGGTGTTTCAGCAGCTGCCATCTACAGATACTTTCCAAGCCAGGAAGAGCTTTTCATGGAAGCTTTCTTGAAAGATCTCAACTCCATCGGCAAGGTGTTTGATGATGACCTTGCGGAAGCCACCCTTGATACTCCGGACGACCCACTTGAAGAACTTGCACAGTCAATAGTAAATCATCTAATAGACAATGAAGCTACTTTTCAGATGATGAGTTATCTGATGATCAAGGGTAACATGCCTGATTATCTTTTAACACGATTCCAGGCCCTTCAGGAAGCATTGGCCGATAAGGTTATCTCGGTTTTCAAACTGGCAGGTATCAGATCACCAGACAGAATTCTTGCTCATGCCTATATCGCTTCAATCATGGGAGTTATGATGACATTCAGAAATTACCCCGGTGAGGCTATAACAAAAGAAATAACCGATATTCCATCGCATATCAGAAAACTTGCAAGTCTTATTGTCAGGACATTTAAGGCAGGAATCATTGCTGAACAAGGGACGCTGGATTCATAAGCATAGAAAACAAGATATATTAAAACAGTACTGCCATTGAAAAAACATTCAATGGCAGTACTGTTTTTGACCAATCCTAATTGCAATTCTTCGATGTCTACTCTCTTCTCCACACTATATATATACAAAATATTACAAACCACCAATTAGCTAAGGATATATGTGGCTTCATTTAACAAATCTGATTTGCCTTAATAGCTTCTCCCTATTAATCCTTTTTTTAATGAACAAAATTTAACTATTATAACCGGTTTTTCTTGAGGTTTATTTTTTGTGTGATAGGAATTTAAAAAAAGATTGATATTGAATACTGACCCATCAAATAAATATTTATCCAAACAAAGGGAATTTACATTGGAAACTAAAAAATTTGAAGAATTAACAATAAAGGATTATCAAGGCATGGTAGATCAGTGGGTAAAGACATATGGTGTCCGTTACTTCAGTGAACTTACTAACCTGGGCGTTCTTATGGAAGAAGTAGGTGAAGTCGCACGAATTATGACAAGAACCTATGGCGATCAAAGTTATAAGGCCAAAGATAATTCTTCAAAACTGGAAGATGAATTGGCTGATGTCCTCTTTGTGCTTTGCTGTATTGCCAACCAAACCGGAGTTGACTTAACACGCTCAATTGAAAAGAACTTTGAAAAAAAGACACGACGGGATAAAGATCGCCATAAAAACAACCCCAAATTATAACCTACAGAATATGAGCCAACTATTGTGTCAATGTTGTAAGATTGCCTGCTATTAACCCCCTTGACTTTTCGTTCACAGCACTTTAAGGTCGTTGTATCATGTTGTATTCAGGTGCTTAAATATTGTAACAAAAAGCACAATAGGGAATCCTGTGAAACTCAGGAACGGTCCCGCCGCTGTAATCCTTTTCGTTTGCTGGTATTTTAAGATACAAAAACAGCAATCGAAAACCTTTAGCCATCATGCCACTGGTCAATTAATAAACTGGGAAGGCGGCTATCGTAACTTGGAAATATTTTTTAAGTTACTTGTCCAGCATATCTGGATTTGGGAGGAGAGTCAGAAGACCTACCTGAATATTTATTTTCTTATAATCTGCGGAGAATCAGATTGAAGAGACCACTGAAAGGGCCAAGAAAACCGGGTGCAGCCCTTCCTGATGCGTTTAAAGGCAGGAAGGGAAATATTTTATCCTGCCTGACGATGCAAATTTATCGTTCAAAGGAGAAATATTATGAAGAAAGGCGTTATTGTCTACATCACCGGTGAAGAACCAAAAAACCTTCCCATTCAACCCCGAAACCTGCTTGATAAACTTAATATTCCGGCGGATCGTATTGAATTTATTTCCGGCCGTTCCGGGCATTTTGATATACATAATGCTGCCTGGGAGCTGACTGTCTCAGGTATGCAGCAGATTATCTGTATGACTGCTGAATTCACGGATAAAACTGAATTAAGATTAACTGGGAGAGAAATGCGGTTCTGCGGTTAAAAAACAAACACAAAACCCCTTGTTTTCTATTCAAGGGGTTTTCTATTTATACCAAATCATTTTTACATCTTATATGTTACAATTTGCTTAAGTTTTAATAAATTAAAGCCTATTATAACACCCTCTTTCTCCTCACAGAATTTACTTATTTAAATTTTGTTTATAAGCAATCTTATTAGATAATTATGAGGCTGATAAGAGTATATAATTCTGATAAAATAATCTGATAATTGTAAGAAGGACGATGGTTACGAAAACCGGCCGAATAAAACGGCTACCTTTTTTCACTGCCATTGAAGACCCTGTTCTGGCACCGATTACCGATCCTATTGCCATAACAAATCCAACCTGAAAATTAACATTACCACCAATTAAAAACAAAATTAAAGCAACAACATTACTCGTAAAATTCATAACTTTGGTTGTTCCTGTGGCGTGGGTCAGTTCCATTCCCATAAAAAAGACGAGGCCTGCAGCCCAAAAAGAGCCAGTACCTGGGCCAAAAAAACCATCATAAAATCCAATGACAATGCCTGCTATAAAGAAAAAAAGATTCCGGGGGAGTTTTGCTTCTGATGCTTTATTCAGACTACCTGAAAAAATCGTATAGACAAAAACCGGAATTAGAAGAAATGGAACGAGCTGGCGAATAAAATCAGGGTTCAGTAATTGAACCGAAATTGCACCTGCGGATGCTCCGATAATTGTAAAAATGATTCCGGAAACACATTCCCGAATATCAACTACACCCTTGCGGGTATAGTTATATGCCGAAGATAATGCACCAAAACTCGATTGAAGTTTATTCGTCCCAAGAACAACCTGAGGTGGCATTCCAGTGGCCATGAGAACCGGAACAGAAATCAAACCACCGCCACCGGCAATTGAATCAACAAACCCTGAAATAAAACCAGTAAAAAACAATAATATAAGCAGTTCGATACTAACCATAATGATACCGGATTACCAAAAAATTCTGGAAAAAAAATGAGCCCGGATAACAACAGTCTTCATTATCCGGGCCCTCCCCGTTCCCCTTATCAAAACAGACTTTCCTGTAGTGAACTATAATATTTTATGCAGCTTCTTCTGCAGGTGTATTTGAATTAAAAATAGTTTCATCCAATTCATTTTCACTTTTTGCAATTAATAGAGATGTCATTGCATCACCCGTAACATTCACCGTGGTTCTTGCCATATCAAGGACTCTATCGATTCCGGCAATAATTGCTATACCTTCCATTGGGAGACCTATTGAAGTTAGCGTTACTGAAAGCATAATAAGACCTGCGCCAGGAACACCGGCTGTACCAATCGAAGCCAAAGTTGATGCCAGAATCAGGGTAATATAATTTGCCACTGTAAGTTCAACGCCACATGCCTGTGCAACAAAAACAGCACAAACACCCTGATAAATTGCCGTACCATCCATATTGATTGTTGCGCCTAATGGAAGTACAAAACTTGAAATCCCTTTTGAAACACCAAGGTTTTCCTGAGAACATTTAATAGTTGCTGGCAATGTTCCAGAGCTGCTTGTAGTTGTGAATGCAACCATCTGAGCATCTGCAATACCTTTGAAAAAGCGCAATGGATTCAGTCGGCCAACCAGGGCTACACCACCGCCAAATACAATAATTACGTGGAGAATCGAACCAATATAAACTGCAAGAATCACCTTTGCTAATGGAATAAGTGTCTGGATACCATATTGTCCAACCACATAAGCCATCAAAGCAAACACACCATAAGGTGCTGCCTTCATGACAATTCCGGTGAGTGTATACATAATTTCAGCAACAGCCTCTGCAAAATGCTTCGCAGGGTCGGCTTTTTTCCCGGTAATATTAATCGCAATCCCGATAAAAATTGCAAATACGATAATCTGAAGAACATGACCACTCGATAGAGCACCAATAGGGTTTTTAGGAATAACATTTACAAGTGTATCGATGAAACTCGGTGCTTTTTTTGCTGCAAAAACGTGAGTCGCGTCAATTGTCATACCTGCACCAGGTTGAATTAAAGTACTCACAACAAGACCAATAGTAACAGCAACTGCAGTTGTGCAGAGATATATAATCATGGTTTTTATACCGATTCGGCCAAGCTGTTTTGTATCCTTCATACTTGTCATACCAACGATAAGGCTTGAAAAAATCAGAGGAACAATAAGCATTTTAATGGCATTGATGAATAATGTGCCAAGCGGTTTTAACACAACTGCCTTTTCCTGTAGAACAAGACCAGTAACCACACCAAGAAAAAGCCCGATAAAAATCTTCATCCAAAGTTTCACTATTACACTCTCCTTTTGTTATTTCATTATCCATTATGAAATTAGTTTAATCTTATAAATTTTGATTCAACTCTTTCGCAAGACCAGTGCCAGATACGGTGCAGAAACAATAAACAAGAATCCATTATTTTTTAAGTAGTTGAATTAAATAAAAATATAGCAGTATATTTTTTCAGAAAAACCAATTAAATGTGTAGCTCGTGAGGGAATGAGTCTTATAACAAAAAGGATAACTATGGGTTAAATACATCCTAACATACTAGTATTATGGGAATAATATTCATTATAACTATTTGCATACCTATAACAATTATCATACCCCTTTTGCATCCTATCAGTCATTAATTTGTTTCAATCTTTTACTGAGTGCTGGTTGTGAAATACCTATCAGTTTTGAGGCAATGCTCTGATTGTCATTCGATCTTTCCATGGCTTCGCGGATCAGCATCTCTGATGCATGGGATAATGTGGGAAGCTTATTCAAAAATGAAAACGGGTTGTCGCCTCTTTGCACCTCCTCTTTGCTCTCTTTACGATTTAACCCCATATTCTTTTTAAACGTCTCCATGGCAAGGGTTCCGCCCGAGTGAGTCGAGACAGCATCATATACCATGGCCTTTAACTGCCTTATGTTTCCAGGAAAATGGAAGGTTGACAGAAGAACAACCAATTCTTTTGGAAAGGTCGGTTTCTTCTTTTTAATTTCAACAGAAGCCATTTGCATAAAATGCTCAAGAAGCGCGGCAATATCATCTCTTCTTTCACGTAATGGCGGCATATGAACATGGTGGGTGTGAAGTCTATAATATAGGTCCTTCCTGTAACTACCCTTCTCACCCTTGGTTAGAAGGTCCTGATGAGTAGAACAGACAATTCTTGCAGGAGAATACTTAGGTTTATCACTACCTACAGGATAGTACTCTCCCTCCTGTATCAGCCTGAGCAGTTTTACCTGAGATGCAGCACTAAGATCACCAATTTCATCAAGAAACAGAGTCCCCTCACCTGCGGATTCTATCAATCCCATTCGGCGTTGATCAGCACCTGTGAAAGCACCTTTTGTATGACCAAACAGACTGTCTGAAAACATCGTGTCATCTAGCCCTGCAACATTTACCATCACTATTGGCTGCCCTTCCCGGCTAAGTTTGTGAATAGCCCGTGCCGCAAGTTCTTTACCGGTGCCACTTTCACCGGTAATTAAAACCGGTTGGCTTGTATTTGAAACAGCTTCAATATAACCAAATACAGAAATCATAAAACTATTCTGTGTAATAATTTCAGCGAATGCATCAGGGTTTTTCAGATTTCCAGGTAGAAAAAGCCCCTTAATATACAGGTTTTCCCGTTCCAGCTCACAACGTCTTACCGCATTCACTATAGATGCTATCAGTCTGTCTTCAGCTTGAGTTTTAACAACGTAGTCAATGGCTCCTTTTTTCATACAGTCAACCGCAAGGTCTATCTGATTCATTCCACTGACTATAATAACCAGTACCTCTGGAAAGGTCTTATTAATCATCTCAAGTATTTCTTCACCAGACTTATGAGGCATATTTAAATCGAGAAGAACCAGACCAATGTTTTCATGCTTAAGCAAATTTTCAACCTCACGGCCATCTGAACAGGTCAAAATATTTGATAGACCTGAGGAACGCTCAAGTGTAATGGATAAACTCCTCAGCCAGGATCGTTCATCATCAACCAGAAGAATACTAAATTCAGGTTTTTTATTCTCTTTCATTCATAGCCTCAATTTAAAAATTGTTTATCTTTCAAAAGGTAATTGACCGTGTTGTCACTATATAGCTGCGGGAAAAGACAATTTTACTGTAGTCCCACTTCCAGAAGTCGATTCAAACACCAACGAGCCACGTTGTGCTTTGACAATTCCTGCTGAGACAGAAAGACCAAGCCCTGTCCCACCCGATGTTCGCCTCGTTGTAAAAAAAGGGTCTGTAAGGTGAGGCAGATTTTCTTCTGATATTCCGTAACCTTCATCATGTATAATCAATGTAACCTGTTGAGCAGCAGAGTCAAAGAGAGTAGAGACAAAGATACCATCCTTTTTGTTCTTCAATGCCTGACATGCATTTAATATCAGGTTAACAACAACCTGTTCAACTCTCTGGGAGTTCACCTCTATTTCTGGTAATGTATCCGAGTATTCAACGCTGAAGTTTGTCGTTGAGTCTTCTACTGTTTTTCGTACAAGGCGAAGTGCATGGTCAACCAGCGTGTTAAGTGAAACAGGTTCCCGTTGGTCATCATCACTCTGACGCCCAAAGTCTTTTAAACCTTCCACAATTGATCGAATCTGCTCAGAAGCTACTTTTGTCTCAGTCAGAATATGGGGGATTTCCTGTCTCATTCTGGAGTATTTCAACCCTCCCATTTCAAAATCACCCTCTGTTTTGAAATATTCCTCAAGAATGTGTTCTGTATCTTTATATGAATCAATTAGAACCGGCAAATTCAAAAGCATCAATCCATTAGGGTTATTAAGCTCATGGGCTATCCCTGAAACAAGATAACCCAGCGATGCCATCTTATCTGCCTGAATCAGTTGTTTCTGTCTGGTTTCTAGCTCTTTTGTCCGAAGTGCAACCTGAGTTTTCAGTGTCTTTGACCAGAAAAGACTGCCAAGAATCAGAAGAACAAGAATCAGAAAAATCCCGCCTCCTATACGAAGAACCTGTGTAAGGGATAATCCCGGTTCAAGAACACCAATCCATTTCCGGTGAATTTTACCAAACTGTCCGGTTTTTTTTAGAATCGCCAACCCTTCTGAAATTCTTGCAATTAATTCCGAGTTTCCTTTACTGACAGCATAACAGTATTTTTGTACAGCAACCGGTGAACCAACAGGCTTTACATTGGACAGTCCATATTCTCTAATAAAATACAACCCGGGAAGATGCGCAACTATTGCGTAATCGTATTTTCCGGAAGCCACTTGCCTCAAAGCATCTGCCTGATAACCAGTCGGAACAGGAATGATTTCCGTTTCATTGGATTTCAGGAAATCGTGCATAATACCGTTTCGCTGAACCGTAACCTCTTTCCCCTTTAAATCCTCAAGGGACATTACACTGGAGATGCCGTCTCTTACAAAAATTGAATGTTGAATCAGAGTATATGGCGGGGAAAAATCGAATTGTTCAGCACGTTCTTTGGAGTAGGACATTCCCTGAAGCATCTGTATCTTTCCTGAATCCAGAGCTTCACGCATGCTGTCCCAGGAATCCAGGCGAATTTCAACCGATAGCCCCATTACCCGGGCAAGTGCTTCTGATAGCTCAACGGAAAAACCCGAAGGTTGACTATTATCATCCAGAAATTCATACGGTGGATACTTTGCATCACCACCGATAATGATGACAGATGCTGTGCCGGAAACTTCAGAATATCCTGCGCTGCTCATAAAGAAGAGACCAAACATAAAAAAAGACAACATGAGGCATTTTGAGCAACGTGCTGACAGCATTTTTTTCATATATAGGAAAGTGTTCATATTTTTTACTTTAACGAAATTTTGAACAATTGACGACACTTAATTCTAAATCCCCTCACAAGATACAAAAGGGGGATAAGTCTGTAGTAAGGCGCAACCCCATATCGCCAATAAATTCCATCAAGATTTGATCTGGTATCATTGATAATTAGAACACCTTAAGTCAGCCATCCAAAAGGTAATTATTGTTGAGTTTGAATATTGAAAAAAGGACGATTAATTAATCTGCCAGTCAACCCTCAGAGCTGAAAGAAAAATCTGAAGCTTTATACCATAATAGCTCTCTTTTTACAGTGAGAAAAAATAGTACAACATTGAAAATGTAGCTGAACTTCAGCAACAGTTTTTTTACGTGAGGATCGGTAGTAATCGGACCATAATTGACAAACGAATCGCATATTATTGTTAGACAGAAAAAAACAACCGGATATTCCTTTAAAAAAGGACTGGAACCTGCTATTAATCATAGAACTAAATTGCGATAAAGGGCATTGGCACCGGAGTCTACAGGAAATTACAACCAAAACTATCTCTATTTCAATAACTGTTTAAAAGGACTAATTCTATGTATTTGTTGAAAAAATATCTAATTCCTAAAATGTTTTCAGTAGCCATCTGCTGTGTTGTGATAGCTTGGACCTCTGATATAACATTAGCGGTACAAGACATACAACCTCAGAAACAAACCATAAACGACAACCTCATTACAGTTATTCGTGCACAAGAAGATGCAGCGTTTCATTATGGTGTATCAGCGTATCTTTGGGGGTACTCTCTGGTTGATACAGAAAGACTGCAACGCAGCAGAGTCATTGAAGCCAAACCTGGGGTCCCTAAAACTGCAATAAATCAATTCGGGCATGTTCGCGATCTACGAGACGCGGAATACAAGAATATTCCTACACCAAACAATGACACGCTGTATTCTCATGCGTTTCTTGACCTGACAGCAGAGCCAATCGTTGTGCATGTCCCAGCCATTAGCGACAGGTATTATGTACTACCTTTCTTGAGCGCATATCAGGATGTATTTGCACACATTGGTACACGTGAAACCGGCACCGAAGCAGGAGACTATGTGGTTGTCGGCCCAGACTGGAAAAAAGAGCTTCCTGAAGGGCTGAAGAGAGTCGACTCACCAACTAACATGGCTATCATTTGGGGACGAACTGTTGCTTATAACAAGAAAGACCTTGAAAAAGCCCGGAAGATCCAGGATAGCTACACATTGATTCCGCTTAGCAAGTATGGTGAAATTGAAAGTTCTCCGAAGGCCGACTGGGAGTTCAGCGCTGCACGAGTTGAAGAAACTGCATGGAACCCAAAAGGCGGCGTGCCGAAATCATTAGCCTTCTTTGAGGAACTAGGTAAAGCTATGATGCGCGAGCCGATTCGTGAAGAAGAGCAGTCGCTAGTCGCGCAGTTCGAAAATATCGGTTTGAGTCAAAAAAATGGTTTTGATTTTCAGAGTCTTGATACGCCGACCATTGTTGGGCTCTCCCGAGCAGTTGCAGCCGCTGAGCTAATGATCGACGGCGCTGCCTCGTATCGTGGCACGCTTGTCAATGGATGGTTCTTTAATACTGCCGCAGGTATTTTTGGAAATGATTTTCTCTTTCGCGCAGCGGTTGCAAAGTGGTATATGGGCGCCAACGTTCCAGAAGAAGCAATGTATTATGTAAGCCGTACAAGCAAAGATGGTAAGCCGTTTAATGGAAAAGCCGCATATCAAATTCACTTCGATGGAGATTTGCCGGCGGATGCATTTTGGTCTCTGTCGATGTATAACTCATATGACGGATCTTTTGTAGATAACCCAGTCGACAGATACTCTATCGGCGATCGTACTGAAGGACTGAGGAAAAATACTGATGGTTCGATAGACGTACTCATTCAGGCTGAGCAGCCTGAGGGGGCTATTAATTGGTTACCTGCGCCGAAAGGCCCGTTTTATCTTGTTCTACGACTGTATATCCCGCACAAAAATGTTGTTAGCGGAGAATGGACTCCACCAGTAATTGAGATGCTTTCAAAATAATTTTAGATATAACTTCAAGGATAATAACAATGAAAAAAATTAATGTAATCTTGAGTTGTGTTTCAGTCATGCTACTGACTGCAACGCTCAGCTTTGCCGCTTCAGCAAAACAACCAAACATTGTTATGATTATCGCAGACGACCTCGGCTATGCCGATGTCGGCTTCAACAATGCAAAAGACATCAAAACACCGAACCTTGATACCCTGGCGAGTAATGGCATGCAATTTACATCGCTCTATGCTCAGCCGATGTGTACACCAACGCGCGCAGCGCTGATGACCAGTCGTTATCCGATGCGGTACGGCCTACAAACGTTTGTTATTACTCCTGGACAAAAATATGGACTGCCAACGGAGGAAACAACACTTGCAAATGTTTTGAAAGACGCGGGCTACAATACGTACGCCGTTGGTAAATGGCATCTCGGTCACGCAGACAAAAAGTTCTGGCCACAGAACCGTGGTTTTGACTATTTCTATGGCTGCTCACTTGGTGAGGTGGATTACTATACAAAGGAACGTGCTGGACTAAGAGATTGGCAACGTAACGGCGAGCTTCTGAAAGAAGACGGATATTTTACAACGCTGATCACTGAAGACGCAGTTCGCCTGATCAACGAGCAATCCTCAGAAAAGCCGTTCTTCCTGTACATGGCACATCTGGCAGTACACTTGCCACTGCAAGCACCGCAAAAGTATATTGATCAGTACTCGCATATTAAAGATGAAACCCGTCGTATTTACGCAGCTATGGCTGCGGCGATGGATGATTCCGTAGGTGAAGTCATGGATGCGTTAGAGAAAAAAGGTTTGCGCGATAACACAATCGTGTTTTTTATGTCAGATAATGGTGGAATCGCGAAATATGATGCTGCAGCTGCAAAAGCAAAAGGTGATAAGCCTGCTCCAGCGGATAATGCCCCTCTTCGCGGCTCAAAAGGTGGACTCTACGAAGGTGGGGTCCGGAGTGTGTCTGCTATAAACTGGCCAAAGCACATTAAACCTGGAAGCACGGACGAAATTCTTCATGTTGTAGACATTATGCCAACGCTCGTCAAGCTGGCAGGAGGAACGATGCCAACTGACAAGCCAATTGACGGAAAAGACATCTGGCCGGTCATTGCAGACGGTAAATCAAGTCCACGGGACGAAGTTTTGATTAATGTGGAGTTTAATCGCGGAGCGGTTCGCAAAGGCGATTGGAAACTCATCAATAATGCCACCCTTCCATCCTCCGTTGAGCTGTACAACCTATCGTCTGATATCGGTGAAAAACAAAATGTTGCTGACAAGTATCCGGAAAAAGTTCGCGAGCTTGAAGCATTAATCAATGATTACGCAAAGCAATCAAAAAGCTCCCTTTTCCTCAAGTCATATATGCCGTTCGTACAAGATGATTTTAAAAATGTCGAACTGGCACTTGACGGCAATGAAGACGCTGGACAGCCTGGAGAGAAGCCATTGCTTCCGGAAATGAAGTAAGTTCTAAGGAGTAAATAAAACAATGAACATTAAACTATTTTATAGTGCAGCTCTGCTTGGAGCTGTGCTGTGCGTAACAACTTTCACAAGCGCGCTAGCAACAGAAGGTGGTGGAAGTCACTACATGGCAGGCTCCCGAGGAGACTTTGGAATGGCTCTAGTCGGGCCCGCTGGCTGGTATTTACGAAATGACTTATCGTATTCAACTGGAGATATTAATGCCGTCGTTATCGGTAATAATGTTTATGCCGGTGCAACGCAAGATGTTTGGGTTGATAACATCAAAGGGATTTATCTGGCTGAATCGGGTCTTTGGGGAGGCAGGTTTGGAGCCGTTCTGTCAGTTCCTGTGGTTCTTAACGCAAGTTTATCTGCGGATCTTATATCTCCGTCAATTGAGACAGACGGCAGCAAAACCGGGCTCGCAGACATGAATCTTACAGCGTTCAACAACTGGAAAGTTGGAAACTTCCACTATAACGGTGGCTTGACGCTTTATGCGCCGACCGGCTCGTATGACTCAGACAGACTCATAAATCTCGGACGCAATTATTGGACGTTCGATTTCACATTTGCGTCAACATGGCTCGATCCGAACCGTGGTCATGAAGTTTCATACACTCTCGGTTACATGATCAACACTGAGAACAATGATACAGACTATCAGTCCGGAGATGAAGTTCATTTCGACTTGCATGTTGCGCAGCACTTCTCGCCTTCGCTAGCAGTCGGCATCGATGGCTATTATTATAAGCAAGTCACAGACGATGAAGGCCCGCTATTGGATTACGCAAATATGCTGTTGCCGTCGATTGGCGCTAAACCACTGGGCGGTAACCGAGCAGAAGCGTACGGGCTTGGACCAGCGATCAAGTACACAACCAAGGTTGGAAATCGGGACATCACTTTGATCGCAAAATGGCTTCATGACTTAGATACGACACATCGCTTTGAGTCAGACATGGTGATATTTTCCGTAGCATTCAAATTATAGCGCAGGGAAAGATAATTTAAAAAAATGAAGCGCATTCATCGGGACCACGTTGCTGGTATATAATTCAATTAAATATTATGTCTTCAGAACTCGTAATTTAATAAGTTAAGGGCGTCCCTTTTTACTAATTTCAATTTTTTACTATTTTACCATTTGCCGACAACATTATCGCAATCGATTTTGTCGATTCAAAATTCGCTAATATAATATTTAAAATGACGGTGATAGGGACACATAAAAACATTCCCACGATCCCTAAAACCTTGCCCCAGAAAACCAAGGACAGTAATATAACAAGAGGACTCAGGTTGAGTGACCGACCGGCAAACCGGGGTTCCAAAATATTGCCTATCAGCACTTGGATGGTAATTAACGAAGATAAGACAATAAAAAAATTTGATAATCCTTCAAATTGAACCAAAGCAAGTAAGGTTGGTGGAATAACAGCTATAATTGAGCCGATCGTAGGAATAAAATTTAATAGAAATAATAACATCCCCCAAAGAGCAGCAAAATCAACACCGACAAAAAATAACACCAAAAAGCTTAAAACCGCAGTTGTAAAACTTGCACCGCTTTTTATTACAATATATTTTCGGACATCTGTATTTACATTTTTAATTATATTCCCAGCCCCTTCTTCTTTAAAAATCAATAGCAGTTTCTTTTTGAATAAACGATATTCCAACAAAATAAATATGGAATATATTATTATCATCCCAAAATTACTGGTGATATTTTTTACGAACAGAGTTAGAGATGATAACGTTTTTTTTATGTCTATAGATTTTATTGTTTCTTCCAGTTCTGGAATATTTTGTATGCCTAATTTATTAAGTATCGGGTCGAGTAAGCTTAGAATTTTTTCTTGGTAAGTTGGTGCAACCTTGATGACATTCTGAATATTTTCATTGATAATAGAAATCAATAGAAACAATACGGTTCCGATTGTTAAAATGGAAAGTATCATCGCCACAAACCCAGGAATTTTAAATTCTTTAAGATTGATTGTTTGATAGAATTCCGCAATTTCAAGAATCAAAAAACAAATTACGGCAGCCAACAATAAAGGAATAATATAAGGTTTTGCCAAAGAAAAGAAATGTAGAATTATATATAATGATACCAGGGCACAGGTGAATTGAATAATTTTCATTGTCTTCTCCTCTATTCTATAGATAAAGCTTTTGCTGCTTTTTCGTCCTAATACATTATTTGTTTATCGTCTTGACGAAACTACCTTTCCATGGGCATAAAGGATAGTCAAACTTCTCTTTGTCTTATCAAAAATAAAATAAAAGCCTACCCCATGTTTCTAGCAGGGCCTAAGAGACGACAGGAATCAGGATAATGGTTTGGCCGGGCCGGAACTGGTCCGGCCCGGACTCTTCATTCAATGGAACATATATAGTGAGATCCGGAAATAAGCAGGCTAGCTTATTTCCGGATATATTCTTTATCTTGAATGCATATTAAACTCAGGGATTTCACGGTCTAAGAGACCAACAAACTTATCTACCACTGTTTTATCACCGGTAATTTTAGCTGCAGCTTTGAATGTTGTTTCACCCAGGTTAACTCTGTTTAATTGTTCCGTGTCAATTTTTATTATGGCGTTTACGTTTTCAGGTATTTTTCTTGAACGGATTTCGAGGATAGAATTACGCATCTCAAGCACAATAGTTTCTTTGGTATCTGTTATTTCGAAACCAAGGGTAATTCGTGTAGCTTTGGCTTTCTCAGCGTTTACCTGGTAACGCCAGAATGTCAAAACTTCAATAGCAGATAAATCATCACCCTTTAAAGCTGTATTCAGGATGGTATGCAGAACCTTTCTGGTGTCAAACTTTTTTTCCAGTTCATTTGCACCGGTTAAATACCAATACCTGGCAATCGGGTTTATTTCAGCGTACCCACGTTTACGAAGACTTGCAGCCTTAAGCATACGTGCTTTTTCATCGTTCTTGTCTATGCGCACCAGCATCTGTGTTAATTCCGCGGCAAATTGAGGATCATTATCGTTAAAAGCTTTTTCCGCCTCGACAAGCACCTTGTCACGGCCACCCATTAATTTGACATAACGTTTTGCTTTTTCAACCGGTTCTGTCTGTAAAAGATTGGTTGCATCGCCGTTAAACCAGCTGACCCATCCCGTATAAAACTCAGGAGTAATGATCCAAGGTGTCCCGTACATAGGCCGGGTATAGGGTGCTGAATCGAGATAATCGGGCAGTTCCTTAAACTTATGCTGCAATTCAACAGGGGTGTACCCTTTATTTATATACCGCAGACTCTGGTCCCATAAGTATTGTATTGCATCACGGCTTATTGTAACGGCCTCCTGAATTTTATCTTTACCCTGCATCGGCATAATATGGGAACCGAGCAGCCATTCAGGATCAAGTTCTCTTACCCGGTCCAGGGCTTTCATGTAATTTTCCGGTAGTCTTGGTTTTGAACCGCGGATCGAGTGAATATTTGCCAGGGCATAAAAGAATTCGTCGGCGACAATCACCATATCATAGTCGGGAAATGTCACTCCGAATTCGGAAATAGCCTCACCACCGGTATAAAAAACATTCATCTTTACACCGGCTATTTCAAGCTTGGTATCTTCACTGATAAACTTTGTCGGGGCGATATAACCGGCACTGCCGCCGATGGTTTTAGGTCCGCAACAGCCAAGATAGGGGAGATCCTCAGGGGGTAAAAGGCCGCCTGAATAATAGGCGACACCCATTGCCTGCCGGTTTACAATAGCGCCGAATTCATTAGCCTTCTCCTCTTCAAAATTATCCCAGGCATAAATATCAACCTTGCCGGATGCCACATCTTCTTTTGACACAAGGGCTTCGGTTCCGTTGTAGTGATCGCCATGATGGTGGGAATAGAAAATAGCCTTGATCGGCTTTTTGGTAATTTTGCGGATCTCCTCAAGGGCAACCTTTGCACCCTCCATGGAGACGCAGACATCATAAACGATTAATCCGTCTTTACCCTCAATAAAGGTCACGTTTCCAATCCATCCGCCAGGTACATGAACCGTCCAGACAGGATGATCGCCCGCTTTGTAAATCCCGCTTTTTTCTGTAAAGAGTTCACGATGTTCAAGCAAATAAGGCGGGAAGGTTCGTTCAACCTTATAGGGATTCTCTATTGCCTTTGCATTTGCCTCATTAAACGAGGCAAACAGCGTAATCACACAGACGACAATTGCCAGTGTAAAACCAATTGTTTTTTTCACAATTCTGCTCCTTTTTTTTAATAAAAAATTGATATTTAATAAATCCGTAACTATTCAGTTTTCATTTACACCCACCTCCGGCGGCCCTGCAGGGGGCCCAACTTTTAAAAAGTTGGATAAATGGGTTGCGCAAAGCTCCTTATGGGGTC